>Ga0209667_1001325_pt1 | contig 18221 bp, 14 predicted proteins | sample SaaInlV_165m_DNA_2_FD_184682 | JGI IMG/M metagenome (GOLD analysis project Ga0209667, IMG submission 184682) | Marine microbial communities from expanding oxygen minimum zones in the Saanich Inlet - Saanich Inlet SI037_S3LV_125m_DNA (SPAdes)... | ecosystem: Environmental > Aquatic > Marine >... | reverse complement strand
TATTCACTATGTTACTCCAGACCTTAGAATTGTTCCATTTTGTGCATTTAATGTAATTCCAGAATGGTACAGAGACAGAATTCAAAAGAAATATTCTATCACTGTAGAGGAATGGGAAGAACGTGAAGGTGTAAAACTCGAAGATGGTCTTTACAGAGGTCTTATGAGACGTGGAGCAGGTGATGAACTTGCTGCTGGCTGTGCAAAGAGTCAGATGTTCCATGATGCATCTCAAGCAACAATGTAGTAGGATAATTATTCAAAAGAGTAATATCTATTCAAATTATTGTTTGACTAATGAATTATCAAACTAATTTATTTCAAGTTAGTAGTTTTAATTTTAAATTAAATCATCTTGTGATAATTGGAGTATTAGTTTTAGCTTTTTCAACATCATTTCTAATTAGATCTCAAAATGCAGAATATGGAAATGATTTAAATGAATTTGATCCCTTTTTCAATTTTCGTGCTACTGAATATATTGTACAAAATGGTTTTTCTGAATATTTTGAATGGCATGATGATAAAACTTGGTATCCTGATGGAAGAAATGTTTCTGCAACTTCACAAGTAATGTTACATAGCACTGCAGCAATAACTTATGAATTATTTGGAGGAAATTATTCGTTATATGATTACACTATATTATTTCCAGCAATAATTGGTTCATTAACTGTAATTGTTATTTTTGCATTAGTTAGATTATTTGCAGGGACTTTTGCGGGTCTTATTGGATCTTTATTATTTGCAGTGTCACTTCCAATAATTCTCAGAGGAACTATTGGTTGGTTTAAATCAGAACCATTAGGAATTTTTTATGGTATTTTAGGATTATATTTATTTTTAAGTGCAATTACATCAAAAAATAAAAAAGTTGCAGCTTTAAAAATTATTTTTGGTGGCATAGTCCTGGCTTTTGGAATGGCTTCATGGGGAGGAATTCAATTTTTTATAATTCCTATTGGATTATTTATTTTAGCCTTACCTTTTGTTAGAAAAGATCATAAATTTCTATTATGGAGTATTCCTCTTTTTGTAGGAGTATTTCTTTTAATTTCAGGTTTATTTGAAAGACCTGGGTTAAATTTTGTATTTGGTTTAGGTGGATTTTCATTAATTATTCCAACCATATTTTTAATGAGTAGCATATTTGTTCAAAAAATAAGTAAAGATGAAACTAAAATAAAAAATAGTTTATTTTTATTACTTTCAATAATTATAATTGGCTCCTTTTTAATAGTTCTAAATGAAGAGTCAAATCTTTTACCACTACCTAGTTTTAGATATCTAAATGCAATTAATCCATTTTTAACAAGTACAGATCCACTTATTGATTCAGTTGCAGAACATGCAGCAGTATCTACTGCTTTTTCTTTTCTATTTCATTCTGTATGGATTATTTTTGCTGGAATTGGTATTTGGTTACTTTTACTTAAAAAAATATCCCATAATGAAATTTTTATTAAAAATGATATGAAGATCTTTGTACTAATAATTGGAATTACTGGAGTGTATGTAAGTTCCGTATTTATTCGATTAGAAGTATTTGCATCAATTTCATTAATTATTTTAGCTTCAATTGGATTGTCAATTTTAACTAAAGAAATTTTTAAAGTTAAATTTTCTAAAAAGATAAATTATTTAATTAAGATTTCATATATGTTAATTATATTATTTTTATTTATTACTCCTCTTATTTTCCCTGAAAATTTTAATTGGATAAGTACTGCTGATAATCCACCTACAATTTATACTGGTGGTACTGCTTTTCCTCCTACTAATGATTGGTTAGAAACTTTAGAATGGATAAAATTGAATACTCCAGAAAATGCAATAATTGCATCGTGGTGGGATTATGGATATTATATTGCCACTTTATCTGAAAGAACTACTCTGGTTGATAATGCAACATTAAGCACAAAAAAAATTGAAAAAATGGCGCAAATGTTAATGAGTTCGCCTGATGAAAGTTGGTATATCCTTAAAGAAATGAATGCTGATTATGTGGTGACCTTTTTTGCGGCTACTGACATAGGCAATACTTCTTCTGAAACACCTCTTTATGTTCAAGGTGGAGGTGGAGATGAATCAAAAATTGTTTGGTTTTCGCAAATAGCTGGATTTTATCCAGGAGATTTCTTAAATTCAGATGGAAAAACACCTACACTCAATTTTTATGAAAATACAATGCTTGGAAAAATGACTCCGTTTTATCCTGTTGTATATTACAATCCTCAAAATGAAGAAAATTCTCAAACTTTTAAAAATGGATTTGTTGAAATAAATCAAAAAAATATTAAATATGATTCTAATGATGATCCATTGAAATTAGTTTATGCTTCTCCAAGCTTTACAGATGATAATTATGGTCAAATGATTTTTGTATTAGTTTACGAAGTAAACCAAAATTATCAACCTTCTCTAGATTTAGTTGATTAAAATTTTAATTTAAAATATTTTATTTTTTTCCACTAACGCTAAAACCACTTTCAATTTCATTAAAATGTGTAATTTTTAATTTAACATCTTTAAACCTCTTTTTTACTTCTTTTTCTGAATGTCTATAAGCAAATTTTGGATAATACCAATCATAATTTGTTGCTACACTTTGATCAAATGGAACATCTGGAGACCACCAACATTTAAGAAAGTTCCAATACAAAAATCTTTGAACATCATAAGTTCCTGCTTTAATTTGAAGTAATGGAATATCTTCTTTAATTGTGATTTTCTTTTTAATTTCTGAAAGACTTTTTCCTAATTGTGCCATATTTTTAGAAAACTCCATACATTGTTTTTCAGTCATTTTAATTGTGGATTCTCTAATATGATCATCTGCAAATTCCCGCAAAGGCCCCTTTTTTCTATAGACGTAAATTGAAATTATTCCTTTTTTTGCTAGTAATTTTGAAAGCATTTTGAATGACGATTCTGTATCTTTGGTATGGTGTAATACTTGATCTGAGCAAATGAAATCAAAAAAATTTTTTTTAAATGGTAATTTTCTTATATCTGCTTGTAAAAAATGAATATTTTTCATTTTTCCATATTTTTTATAAGCAAATTCTATACTTTCACTAGCATCAATTCCAAAAACTTGTGCATTTGGATTTGATGAAAATAATTTGGCACTGTTACCTACTCCCGTACCTGCATCAAGAATTGTAGATCGAGTTTTTAAAAAATTATTAAATTTTGAAATAGTTTTCCATTCAAATCTTTCCAAAAACCATTTTTTTTGACCTTCAATCCATTTTTTATTATGATAAGTTTTGTTAAAATGTCTCCATTTTGATGAAAATGCATCTTCGGTATCTACAAAATCTTTTTGATCATCTGATACTAATCGAGGTATTCCTCTAATAATGGGAAAACTATGTTTTTTAGTACAAGTAAGTGTTCCCTGAATGATTTCTTCTTTTTCTTTTTTCTTTATTTTTAATGAAAATTTTGTATGACATTCTGGACAAATAATTTGTTCAACTAGATTTGATTTCAATAATTACGTCATTTTTTGGTTAAATAAAAATTAGGTGTATGTTTACGAATCATATTTTTTTAAATAGATAATTTTGTTTCTGCACTCATTTCTTTTGTAATGAAAATTCTATACCAAATCTCAAATGCTAATAAACCTAAAAATTTATTGACGTATCTTACATCCATTTTTTCATCAATTCTTTTTAGATGTTTTTTAATCCAATCCTCGTTAATCCATTTATCTTTCACAATTCTTGCATTATCCAAATAATGATGACAGATTTCTTTACCAAACGAATTCCATAAATTGATCGTATTTACTGAAAAACCTTGTTTATTTGGAGTAATTAGATCTGGAGAAATATGTTCCGACAAAATTTCTCTTAGTGGAAGTTTTCCAATATTGGTTTTTTGGTTATATTTGATTGAATTTTTTAAATGTGGTGCATATTGCATTAATTCTTTTGATAAAATTGGTGTAATTGGTTTTAGGTTGAAAAAATTATGAAAACTAGAATTTAGTGGAATCCAATTATACAGTAATTTTCCATTAATATCTGCCAAAAATACTTGATCAATTGGGGATAATGAATTATCGAAATATGGGATAATTTTTGAATAAATTTCATCCCATGAAAAATTTGCCTTTGTTCCAAATAATTTATTTTGATCTGGAACCCAGTCGCGTTCATGACATTCTAAATATAATTTCACTCGATCTAATGGAGTCATATTTGAATTAAAATTTGATAAATATTTTTGATATCTGAAAGTATATCCTCCAAATAATTCATCACCACCATCTCCTGAAACTAAAGATGTTGAAAATTTTGAAGCAGTTTTTACCATATGAAACCAGTGAGTATCCCAAAATGGCATTTTGATTATACTGATTGCTTTTGGAAGATCTTCAAGAAAATTTTCAATTGATCTAACATGATGATTTGAATTAAATTTATTTGCAATATTCCCAGCAATTCCTGTTTCATCAACACTATCTGCAAATTTTAAAGATATGGCATTAATTTTGATATCTGGCTTTGTTTTACGAAGTAATGACATTACAAGAGTTGAATCCACTCCACCACTTAGTGCAATACAAATATTATTTTCTTTAACTTTATTTTCTATTTCTAAGGAAATTGATTTTTCTATGTGTTTTAAATAATTTAATTTTTCTTCAGGTAAAAAATTATTTGAATTAAATTTATTCTTATCATCGTCTATTGATGGACAATATCTTAAACTCAATACTTCTTTGATTATTGAAGAATAATTGTTAATTTCCATAATTTAATACCTAATTTTGTTCATAATTTTCCATGTTTATAAGATTCTATTTTGTTATTAGTTAAGATTTAAAGATGTGTTAGATTCAACAAACATGTGAAATTTGTTATTACTGGTGGAGCCGGATTCATTGGAAGCCATATTGCAAAACATCTAGTTGAAAAAAATCATGATGTTGTAATAGTTGACAATCTCTCAAGAGGAAGATTAGAAAATTTATCTAAAATTAAAGAGCAAATTGAATTTAAAAAAATGGATATTTTAGATTTTGATTCATTAAAAGATATAGTTTCTAATTCTGATGGGATTTTTCATCAAGCAGCATTAACTTCTGTACCTGAATCATTTTTACAAAAAGAAAAATATCATAACGTAAATGTAAAAGGTACCGAGAATATATTTAAACTAGCTAAAGAATTTGAAAAAAAAGTTGTATATGCAAGTAGTTCAAGTGTCTATGGAAATACAACAACAATTCCCATTCTAGAAAATTTTGAACGAAACCCAATCAATCCATATGGTGTGACAAAATTAGATGATGAAAAACTAGCAGAAAAATATCATAATTTAGGAGTGTCAATAATTGGTTTGAGATATTTTAACGTCTATGGGATTGGACAAACTAATGATTATGCAGGTGTAATTACAAAATTTATTAATCAAATTAACTCAAATGAATCCCCAATAATTTTTGGTGATGGATCACAGACTAGAGATTTTATATCTGTAGAGGATGTTGCTAAAGCAAATTTATCATCAATGGAAAGCAATACTGATTTTTCATTTTTGAATATTGGAACTGGTATTTCTACATCCATTAAAACATTAGCAGAAGTAATGATAGAACTTTCTGGAAAAACATTGGAAATAAGTTATGATAATTTACCCTTAGGTGATGTAATAGAAAGTTTAGCTGATACATCTTTGGCAAAAAAATTGATTAATTGGAATTATGACACATTATTAAAAAATGGTTTAAAAAAATTCTTTTTTTAAGATTTTTGTAAATTTTTATAAAAATTAACATATTTTGGAAGTAAAATTTCCCACGTAAGATTTTTCATTACAAATTCATAACCTGCATTTGCAAGTCTTTTTGAAGTTTCATTATCTACAAGTAATTTGTTAATAGCATTTTCTAAATTTTTTGGATCATTAGGTGGAATTAGAATTCCTGTTTTGTCATCTGTAATTAATTCAGAAATTCCACCTACATTTGTTGCAATAATTGGAATTTTAAGATAAAATGCTTCTTTAATTACTTGTGGAATACTTTCCATTCTTGATGGAATTACTAACAATCTAGATGCTTTGAGATTCTCCATCGCATCTTCCCATTTCATATCTGTACAATAAATTATTTTTGCATCAATTTTTGATTCGATTTCTTTTAGAATATCTATTCCTTTTTCATAACTATCTCTTCCAATGAATATTATTTGTTTTTCTTTTTTCTCTACATTTTTTAATTTCTCAAATTTTTTTATATCCAAAGGAGCATAAAAAAATTCAAAATCTACATTTAATTTTTCTTTGTACATTTTTTTAACAATTTTAGAATCCGTGGTAAGTTTGTCTGCCCACTTTAGAACTTTAGTTTCAGTAATTTTAGCAGCAGTGGATATAGTTTTGGAATGTAATGCATCCACTTGTTCAGAATAAACACCGTGAATAGATAAAACTTTTTTCTTTGCTTTTGTATATTTCATTGCAAAAGCTGATGGAACATTAAATGCATGAACAATATCGTATTTTTCTGTATCTACCATTGCTTTTAATGAACTTAATGCAGCAAAACTTGGATTTTTTAATTTTCTAATTGGAATATGTGGTGTATGCATTAATTTTATATCAAATCCATAATCTTGTAATTTTTCATATACTCTAAATGCATGTCCTCCTATACCTCCAGAATATTTTGGAGCAATAAACAAAATTTTCATTTCTTAAATAAACATTAAAATTCTTACCTTAATGAATTTGTTCGAAATTAAAGTAGTAAATCATATAATATAAAATCATTAAATCCTAATTTCTATAGTAATAATAATATCTATGAGTAATGATGTTGAAATTAGATGAAAGTTGCAGTAATTTTAGGAACAAGACCAGAAATTATTAAACTATCACCTATTATCAAACAATTAAATAAAAAATCTACTTCTGTAATATTCACTGGTCAACATTATGATCATAATATGGGTATGAGCTTTATTGATCAACTTGGTTTAAACAAACCCAATTACTCTATGAAAATCTCCAAAACAAAACCTGACTTACAAATTTCTGAAATAATTAAAAAATTATCTGGAATTTTTGCACTAGAAAAACCTGAAAATGTAATTGTTCAAGGTGATACAAATACAGTTTTAGCTGCAGGAATTGCGTCTCTAAAATGTAATATTTCAATATCCCATATTGAATCTGGATTACGTAGTAATGATTGGAGAATGCCAGAAGAACACAATAGGATTATCGTTGATAATTTTTCTGATTATCTTTTTACTCCAACACAAATTACTAAGCAAAATCTAGTTTCAGAAAAAGTTCATGGGAAAATATTTGTTACAGGAAATACTGTAATTGATTCTATAAACCAATTTTCTAAAATTTCTAAGAAACATTCAAAATTATCTTTAGATTATAATGATTATGTATTATTAACTTTACACAGATCTGAAAATGTTGATAATAAATTAGTTCTCTCATCTATAATTAAATCTATTCTTGATTCAAACCAAAAATTCATTTTCCCTATTCATCCACGTACACAAAAAAGATTACATGAGTTTAATTTATTTACAAAATTAAAAAATTCAAAAAATGTTTTAACGCTTGACTCTGTTGGTTATTTTGAAATGTTGGAACTAATGAAAAATTGTCAGTATATTGTAACTGATTCAGGAGGTATTCAAGAGGAAGCTACTGCATCATCAATTCGGAAAAAAGTAATTGTTGTACGAAAAACTACTGATAGACCAGAAGCTGTTTTTGGAGGTTTTTCTGAAATTGTAGGCACAAATTATAATGCTATTTTGAAATCTTTAAAGAAAACTGCTAAAAACCCTTCAATTACTAAGAAAAAATCTCCTTATGGTGATGGAAATTCTGCAAAGAAAATAGTTCATCATTTGAAAAATAATCTTTAATTTTATATGGTCTAATTATCCAATTTAATTAAGTAAATCATGAAAGACATGTATGATGATGAGGATCTTCAAAAAATATACGATAAAGAATATTTTGTAAATAGATCTAGGCCTCCTATGTGGATTAGACGTGCAGAATTTATAATTGAAAAATTTAACCCTAAAACTGTTTTAGATGTCGGTTGTGCATTTGGAGAACTTGTAAAAGGATTAACTGATATGGGAATTGAGGCATATGGAGTAGATGGTTCTGAATATGTAATTAATAATTGTGATCATTCAATAAGTTCAAAATTATTTAAGGTTAATCTAAATTCTGATAAATTTCCATTTGATGATAAAACATTTGATGTAGTTGGTAGTTTTTATTCTGTTGAACACATTCATGATATTGACTTTTTTGCAAAAGAGCTACAAAGAATTTTAAAAGATGATGGAATTGCATGGTTTCTTACTCCAAATGAAGGTTTAGAAGGACGAAATGAAACTGATGTTTTTACCAATACGTTTGAAGAATGGAAAAAAATTTTTGAAGATCGGGATTTCAAAGTAAAAAAATTTAGCCCACATGAAATGATGGCACTTCGTGGAAAACTTGGTAAATTTAAATTCTATTCTTGGCCAAAATTTTTACAAAATATTATTAAAAAAATTGCATATGATTACTCAAATAGAAAAATGAGGGATGCATCCTTTATTCTAACTAAGAATTAATTGATTGATATTCATCAAGTATTGATTCTGCGACCTTTTTCCAATCAAATTTCTGAACCATTTTATTTGATTTCTCCCCCATTTGATCTCTTAAATCATTATTTTTTAATATGTGAATAATTTTTTGTGCTAATTCTTCGGAATTTTCAATTACATATCCATTATCACCATCTTTCAAAATATCTTCTGGAAGTGTTCCTTTTATGGCTAAAATTGGTAAAGATGATGCCATGTATTCTAGAACTTTGATTGGTAATGCTCCTTTTGTAACATCAGTACTTCTTAATGGTCCGATTCCGATAGAGCTCTTGGCCAAAAATTGAGGAATTTCTTCACGTTTAACCCATCCTTTAAAAATAATATTTTTTGAAAGATTATTTTTATTGACAAATTCTTGTAATTCTTTCATTTCTGGTCCATCTCCTAATAGTAGGAATTCGACATCATTAATTTTATCAATAACTTTTGATGCACAATCTAATAACACATCTATTCCTCTATGATGATACATTGCACCCGAAAAAATTACTCTTTTGTTATTTTCTCTAGAGTTATAAAATTTTTCTAAATCTGTTCCATTCGTTACAATAGAAATTTTATTATTTGATACACTGTAATACTCATTAACTAATTTTTTTGTAAAATTATTCATTACCAATACTTTATCTGCATTTTGTAAAGTTTTTGAATTATACATTTTTTCAATTCTTCTTTGAATTTTTTTTATTCCTTTAGCTTTTTCATAAATTGCATCATCAACTTTTATTAAAACTGGTTTTTGTAGTTCTTTTCCACAAGCTACTGCTGCTTTTGGAACTAAATGAAAAGGATGAAAAATTGACAAAATAAAGTCATAATTATTTTGTTTACCTAATTCAATACTCTTTTTTTTCATATTGTCGTAACATCTTCTAGATGCAATTTTTAAATTTGATCTTGATGGTGTCGAAACTTTTTCTATGATTATTTTTTCATTTAATAGAGGTTCATACTTTTCACCTTTCCATTCTAAATCTGGTGTTAAAATAGTTATATCATGTCCAAGTTCTGCAAATTTATTTGCCAATTCTACAATCACCACTACTCCTCCCCCACTTATGGGTGGAAAATGAAAAACCATGAATAGAATTTGCACTATGTTTATGCTTTTAAAGAAGCACAAAAATGTTATGTTAAATTGACAAGTTCTCTTGATAAAATTCAAAATTGGTTAATGACATCAGGACTCTTTGTTTCAGATGTAAATGATAAAAATTGTGGTGGCGTTCATTCTTTTTACGATGAAAAAAATAATCAATATGGGTTTCTTTATCCAGAAATAACTGGTTATTTCATCAGCTGTTTAAGATTTTTAAATAATCAACAACCTAGAGAAATATTTTCAGAATATGCACGATATTCCTCTGACTGGCTAATCAAAATTTATGAAGAATATGGTGCAATAATTCAAGGCATAAATTCTAATTCTAAAAATAATTTTTCATATTCTTTTGATTCAGCTATATGTGCAAAAGGATTATTGGATTGTTATGAATTGAATAATGAAAAAAAATATTTAGATTATGCCAAAAAAATTATGAATGATTTAACAAACGAGGCTATAAGCTCTGATGGTTCTGTAAAACCTTTCAAAGATGTTTCTACAAACAAATATCAAGAAAGTAATCAAGTTTGGTACAAGCAAGAGGGATGTTTGCACGTTAAAACAGCAATTCCTTTTTTTCAATTGTATAAAATAACTAATGATGAAAAGCAATTAAAAATTGGATCTAAAATTTGTAAAAAAATTGATACATATCAAAATTCTGATGGATCAATTAAATTGCATGCTAATTCACAAATTATTAATCTCCATACATTGTGTTATGCATTAGAAGGATTACTGTATGGTTTCTATGTTACCAATAATGAAGAATATCGTAATAGATGTGAAAAAGCTGTAGATTGGTGTTTAAATCAAATTAATGACGATGGTAGTATTTCATTATGGTTTAACTCAAAATATAAGAGTAAAGCTGCATATCCAATATCTCAACTCATTCGTATATTGATTTTATTAGATAAAATTAATGATAATTCTAAATACAAATCTAAAACCAAAATTCTCTATGAATTTCTTAAGACATTGCATGGACTAAATTCTGATCCTAAAATTGACGGTGGTTTTTATGAAGAATATTACAAATCTCTTTTTGGTTGGAAAAAAAGAATGAGATTAAATTCATGGACAACAATGTTTGCATTACAAGGAATAAACTGGTTAGAAAATTATGATCATATTACATTTAAAGATGTAATTGAATATATCTACTAGAAATTTTTATTCGCCTAAAAATTCTAGAATTGATTTAGAGTTAAATTTTTTTGAAATTTTATGTTGACAATCATATATTAAAGGAATTTTACCCTGCTCATAAATTTCTAATATTCGCTCTCTAACAATATCATGATGTTGAACAATACATAAACATGAAATATTTCTCAAATTTCCATCATTAAGATTTTCTATTTTCTCAAAATTTAATTCATTGAGATTATTTTCTATTAGATACTTGTTAACAGATTCATTTTTAAAATATGGATCATACCCAAATACCTTAAATTCTTTCTTTTTTAAATCTGAAATTATTTTGAAACTTGCTGAATCTCTCATATCTTCTACATTTGGTTTATAGGATAAACCACAAACTATGACTGATTTTTCTAATTTTTTTTGAGATAAAGATTTTTCAATATTTTTTGAAATATACTGTGGCATTTCTAAATTAATTTTTAAAGCATTCTCAATTGTTATAAAATTTGATTGATATTTTTTAGCAGATTCTAACAAAAATCTTGGATCTTTTGGTATGCAATGTCCGCCAGCACCTGCTCCTGGATAATGTGCCATAAATCCAAATGGTTTTGTTGCTGCTGCATCTATAACATCTTTTACATTAATTTTTAATTTATCACATAACATTGCAAGTTCATTTACTAATGAAATATTTACTAATCGAAATGCATTTTCAAATGATTTTACAACTTCTGCAATTTTTGGATCATCTACTTTGAATAAATTACCTCCATTAACATTTTGATAAATTTTTTTACTAATTTTGAAACTTAATTCATCTGAACAATAAATTACTCTTGGAATATTTTCAATTCCCCATTCTTTATTTGAAGGATCTATTCGTTCAGGACAGAAACAAAGGCCAAAGTTTTTACCAATTTTAAATCCTTTAGATTCAATAATATTTTTTATTTTTTCAGTAGTTCCAACTTCAATACTACTTTCTAAAATTATTACATCTCCAATTTTAGCATATTGAAGAAATGAATTAACAGCAGTTTTTACAAATATATCTGAACTAATATCTTTACTTGGAATAGGTGTTGGCACACAAATAATTCCTACTTTGGGATTTAGAGATTCTTTGGGCTCAGTTTGTAATTCAATATTTTTATTTTGTCTAGATACATTGAACTCTTTTGCTAAATGTATTTCTGAATCCATCAGTTCATTATTTTTTAATCTTTCAATTCTTTCTTCATTTACATCTATTCCAATTACTTTAAAATTTCCTGTTGCTAGTCTTACTGAAAGTGGAAATCCTACATATCCTAAACCAAAAATTTCAATAGAAATTGATTTTTCTTCGATTCTATCTTTTGTTTCTTCTAGTGACATCTCTGACTTATTAGATTTTATTGATTAACTATTTGAATTTTGGTAAAACACAAGTATCTAAACGTAATTTTTTTAATAAATTTAATTAAAGAATAAAAATTCAATAGTTATATGAAATTCTGTATAGTTGTAGGTACAAGACCACAGATTATTAAAACCCAACCAATTATACATGAACTCAAATCACAAAAAAAATCCTTCTCAATTATTCATACAGGACAACATTATGATTATGAAATGTCTAGATCATTTTTTAAAGAATTAAAAATTTCAAAACCTGATTATAATTTGGGTGTTAGTAAAGGTAGTAATGTAATTCAGCTTGCAGATTTATTAAAAAAATTGGAAAAAACTTTTTTGAAACTTAAACCCGATGTGATAATTGTACCTGGTGATACTCGATCTGCTCTTGGTGCAGCCTTATCTGCAAATCGTATGAATATACCATTGGCCCATATTGAAGCTGGAGCTAGAAGTAATGATTTTGAATTAGAGGAGGAAATTAATAGACGATTAATTGATAATTGTTCTAATTATTTATTTACTCCAACAATTAATTGTTCAAAAAATCTTAGTAATGAATCATGTTTGGGAAAAATTTTTAATGCAGGTGATACTATGTTTGATGTTTTTTTAAAATATAAAAAATTAATAGAACATAAAAAACCTAGAGAAAATTTTGTTTTAATGACAATTCATAGGAGACAAAATATTTTAGATAAAGTGCAATTAAAAAAAATTATTGATTTAGCAAATTTTATTTCTAAACAAGGATTTGAAATCATATTTCCAATTCATCCTCATACAAAAAAACAAATTATGAATTATAAAATCTCACTTTCTAATATTAGAACCATTGATCCAGTAAATTATTCAAAAACACTTTCTTTATTATCACAAACAAAACTTTTGTTAACTGATTCTGGGGGATTACAAAAGGAAGCTTATTGGTCACAAACTCCGTGTTTCACTTTTAGAAAAAGTACAGAATGGATTGAAACTTTAACGTCAAAAAATAATCAATTAGTGACTAATATTTCGAATAATACAAAAAAACAAATTTTTGATATATTAAATAATGATATTAAATATGATAACAAAAATTCAAAAAATCTATTTGGAAATGGTCATGCCGCTAAAAAAATAATTTCAAATCTTATCAAGCAATTTTAAGTATAATTTTTTCTCCTTTTCTTCTATTACATCACTACTAATCTCTTTTGTAACGTTTAACCCCTTATTGATTAAATTATCTCTGAGAGATTTTTCAGACAATACTTTTTGAATAGCTTTCTTAAATGATTCTGGATTATTATCTATCAATAAGGCAAAATCTTTTATCAGATCAGGATTTGGATCAAATTTTTGTTTTGGAAGTATAACTGGTATGCCTGATGCAGCAGCTTCTAATGCTGGTATTGCAAAACCTCCATACTTTATTGGTAGGGCGAAAATATCTGATCTATTATAATATGAAGCAATATTTTCATGTTGAATTGATGTCTCAAATTGAACTTTATTTTCAATATTTAATGATTTTACTAATTTTTTTAAATAATTATATTCTGTTCCATTTCCAATAAGTAATAACTTAACATCTAGGTCCTTGATTGCATTAATTAGACACTCTTGATTTTTTTCTTTAATTAAGCGACCAACACAAATAATGATTGGAATACTTTCTTTGTTATCTAATTTCAAGTTTGGAGAAAATTGCGAAAGATTCACTTTATTATAAATTAAATTAATATTTTTTGCACCCATTTTTTTTGCATAATTTCGAATAAAATTATAAATTATTATTACTTCATCTGCATTACTTAGAGAATATTTTTCTAATATTATTTTAGTTAATTGTAATTTAAAATATTTTTTATAATTATGATTTTTTTTAGTTTGATATCTGAGATCACGATCATAATCACCATGAAGAGAAATTATTAATGGGATATTCAATTCTTGTTTAACTTTTGTTGCAATCCATCCTTGTAAAAGAGGATTAAATGAACGAATAATGTTTGGATTGATTTTTTTGATTAATTTTATTATTTCTTTTTTCTTTTGATTTTTGTTAATCAATGTAACTTTTCCTACTGCATGAATTTTAAAAATTGCCTTACCTGCAACCATTTTTACTTTTTCTTCTTCAATTTCTTCATCAAATAAGCTAATTATATGAACTTCATCAAATATGTTCTTTGGATTAAAATATCTCTCTTTTATTTCTCCTTTTTCATAATATGTTTTAAGAGGATCATTTGGAAATACACATATTTTCATTTGTTTCAAATTTTTTCTATTTTGATTTGTTTATAAAAGTATTATTTTTAATTGAATGCTTTAACGAAAAATGAAACACTTTTTTTCTTAACTCCTTTATCTTTTGAAATTAAGGAATCAATTATTTTTTGATGACTTTTGATTTTAGAAAGAATTTTTGGTACGATATTAGCTAAATTTAGTTTTCTATATTTTTTACTTAAACGAGGAAATGTGTTAAAAAAATAAAAATCATTTTTTTGAAAAAACTGTTCTACATGTTTTTTTAATTCATCATATTCTAATTTATTCCCATTATAATATGCATTATTGGGTGTGGTTAGATATAACAAACCTGATTTTTTCATAATACATGAAATTTCAAATAAACTTTTTTCTATAGTAGGGTATTTTTTTATTAAATTTCCTTTCATAACATTATTATTTTCTAGATCAATTAACTTCACATATTCTAATACACTTGCTCCAATCACAATATCAATTGAATTCTCTTTAATGGGTAAATGAGTTATTGATGCACAAATATTATTTATTTCTGGTGAATGTGTCTTACATTTTTTTAAATCTTCAAATGATAAATCTAAATTAATTCTATCATTTGATTCATCAAGTTCTGAACTAATAATTCCTACTCCTCCACCTACATCAATTATCCTCTTTTTCTTTAACTCTTTAATGATTGAAATTAAATAAAATCTAACATCATAGTCATCCCCCCAATATCTGGTATGATCTATTTTGAAAATTTTGTTTTTAATTCTTTTAAATTCTGAATCATTCATTTTTATCAAATCTAACACGTGTTATTTTATTTTTTTGAATATTTTCTTGTTATCTCATTTATTATTGATTTAATTAAAATTTTTGTTCTGTTATCAATTACATAAGTAATTGCTAGATAGCCTCCAATTCCTATGATAATAAAGATGACCAAATTTGGTAAAAATTCAAAAAGTTTGTTTTCATATACCAGATATTTTTCCATTAATATGTACATAAATCCGAATGATGTAATGCTGGCAATTAAATATTTTAACAATGTTAATTTTTCTAGTTTTAAAACAAAATTTTTTCGTACTAAATTTAATATGTATATGAATAATGGTATCTCAACTATTAGTCCTACAAGAGCCCAATAAATTATAATTTCAATTTGATTTCCTTCATTATAATCTATAAATGACAATAACAAAACCAATCCTCCAACATATACTCCATGTCTAACTAATTGAAATGATGGAAATAACATTAATTTGCTTTTTATATAATCTCTAAAAGTTGATGTTTCTTTGATATCTACTTTTTCAATCCCTTGTAAAGCTTCAAAAAATGTCATATTTAGAGTAGTTATGAGAGCTCTGATTGATAATATGATTACTACTGGTGAGGCTATTTCATAAATTGGATTCAAAACAAACAAAGCTGGTCTTGATATTGAAATAGATAATGCAATTAATGGAAATGCAAAATACAACAAATGAATAATTGTTTCTTGTAAATATTCTGTTTTTCCACTTTCTAATAATTTTGGATATAGTCCTGTTGTAAATGATCTAGTATAGTTTACAAAATATCCTACTGTTTTTGCAGCAGTAAAGTATGCTACACCTACAACAGTTCCTGTGATGATTGAAAATATCACTATATCTGATAATCCTATTATCCCAGGAATACCTCTGTAAACAGGAAGCCAGAATAAGCGAATCCATTTTTTTATATATTTAACATTAAAATCTCCTCTTAACTTTTCTTTACCAAAAAATATTTGAATTCCGATACTGGCTAAATAACCAAGAAATACTGCATAAATTGCACCTTCTACACCTAACTGTAAAAAATATACCAGTACCAATCCAGCTGGGATTTTAATTAATTCAAAAGTAAAAAAACCATAACTTACTACATGTGGTTTCCATCCAGCATTGATAGCATTTAGTGAATTATTAATGAATAGTACCGGAATTAAAATAGTTGCTAGCATTAAAATTTCTAATTTTGCATCTGATTGAAGACCTACAAAAAATGCAATTATAATATAAACAAACATTCCTCCTGCTGAAAAAATACCATTTGAAACAAAAGCTGTTTTTCCTGATTCCTGCCCTCTTGCAATTTCACGTGTTGACCAATAATTGATGATAGGATTAATTATTGTTGCATAAACTATTATTGCACTAATTAGACCCCATGTTCCAAATTCTTCTTCACTAAGTTGTCTTGTTACAATTAAAGTAAATGCAAGACCAGTAAAAAGACTTAGGAAACGTATTGCCAAAGAAATTAAACCAGAATATGTAACTCGTATATTTGACAATTATTTTACATCATAATTATTCATAATCAGTTAATAAGGTAAATTGTAGACTAATTAATTAACATCACTAGGTAATAAATTACTGATATTTGCATAATTTCTTGTTTGATCTATTTACTCTTTGTTACTAATGAATTCTAGCATCTGTATGTACTCTTTTATTTTTTTATTGTTTTCATCTGGTTGATCCTGTGTGATTTTTCTTAAAATTATCCAACGTAATAATATAATTAATTTAAATTCAAAACCAAAATGTTCACTAATTTTAGTTTGTAATTTTTTTATAATCTCAAGTTTTTCTTTTGAATTATAATGTAATTTGAATTCCTCTACCTTGTTTTCACCTAATTCTGTCATAAAATTAAAAATGAATGCTAAATAGTCCCAAAATGGATTTCCTATTGGTTTAAAGTTTTCCCAATCTATTACTTTTACTTTATTTGTTTTTGTTTCAATCAATATATTGCCATACCAAAAATCACCATGAATAGCAGTTTTACAAATTACATGTTCATCTACATATGACAAGTATTCTTTTAACCACATTTCATATTTTTCTAATGGTATGTTTTTAATTTTCATTAATCCTTTTCTTATATGATTGATTTCTGTGTCTTCCACAAATTTTTTTGTCATAACTTCATCAGAAGTATTCTTTTGAAATTGATGAAGCCAATTTAAAGATGCAATAACTTCATCGGTTCTAGATAGTTCTATTGGATGACCATCTATCCATTCCTCCATCCATAATCTATCTACAGGATCCTTCATTTTAGGAAAAACCCTCTCACATTTTATAACTTCATTTGGAATTTCATATCCATATCGATTCAACGAAACTAATTTTCCTGGTTTTTTGTTTTTTCCAAAAAGAATGTAAATTATTCTAACACTTCTGCTAATCATTACAAAATTGGTTGTGTTTGAATTTGTAATAATAGAATCTTCTAATGATGTAGGTATATCATTTTTGTAACAACAAAAAATAAAACTTGGAACAAAATATTTTGTCAAACTTTTTATTATAATTTTATTTACTTTTTTAATAATTAAAAGTAAAAAGTTTTTGAATCTTGATTTTTTTCTTTTTAACAAAAAATCTGTAACATTTTGTAAAAGCCATTGATATGATACATCATCGTCTATTTTTCCTGAAAAATATGGTTTTCTTATTGAAGGTAATACCCAATATGATTTAAAATACAAATTTGTTTTTTTAAATAATTTTTTATAACCAGTAATGCTACAAACTTCTGATTTTTTATTTTTTTTAATTTTCTCAACTCCAAATAATTTGGGTAATCCAAATTTGTTTCTAACA
>Ga0209667_1001322_pt1 | contig 18238 bp, 19 predicted proteins | sample SaaInlV_165m_DNA_2_FD_184682 | JGI IMG/M metagenome (GOLD analysis project Ga0209667, IMG submission 184682) | Marine microbial communities from expanding oxygen minimum zones in the Saanich Inlet - Saanich Inlet SI037_S3LV_125m_DNA (SPAdes)... | ecosystem: Environmental > Aquatic > Marine >... | reverse complement strand
CAGGCCCTGATACTCGACCCACTTCAGATCGGAATGCTTGAAACTCTCCCCTTCCGGGAAGCGATACTGTGCCGGCGTGTATGTGATGGGGTGGTCCGCGTCTTGCGGATTCTCCGCCACCAGCACAGTGCACTCGATGCCGTCGATGTATTCCTCGATCAGCGCTGCGCCATGACGAGACATGATTTTGCGGGCCTGAATCCTCAATCCCTCAGGACTCTGAACCTTTGAGCGGCGACTCAGATCGACCGATGCATAACTGCTATGGTGCTTGACGAAGAGCGGGAAGCGCAGCGTTTCCGCAGCTCTTTCCACGTCTTCTACCGTTCTGGCGAACACGTACGCCGGAGTGGCGATACCCAGATCATGACAGACCTGTTTCATCTGCTCTCTCGTCGGTTCGTAGCATTCGGAGGAAGCACCCGCATAGGGAACCCGGTGCTTCTCGAGGGTCTCGATCACCTCGATACCCGGTGTGTCCTGATCCGCGGCTCCATCACAGAGGTTGAAGTACAGATCGAAGTTCTGTTCGATCAGCTGCTCCACCTGCGCGATCGACTGGTGCTTTCCTTTCAGCACGGCAACATGCCACTGTGCTTCGGGAATGTAGGGTCGAGGATCGCAGGGCCAGTCATCGGAAGGAAACGGATCAGCGTCGAGATCTTGGGTGGTCAGCAGGCAGATGCGCACGTGTATTCTCCCTGCGTCTGGTACGGCAAGACTGTACCAGTCTCGATTCCCTTGAAGTAGGCCGAAGCGAAAGCACGATCTCGAATCGGATCAGGCTTGGGAAACCCGTTGCTCCTTCGACATCCAGATCTCCGCCGCTCTCATGCCATCTAGCGCGGCGGACAAGATTCCACCGGCAAATCCAGCGCCTTCCCCGAGAGGATAGAGCCCTGCCAATCCCTCACTCTGAAACGATTCTTCATGACGATCAATTCGAACAGGACTCGACGATCTCGACTCTGGTGCTGTGATGATGGCATCCCGGTGCCCGAACTCACGAAAGCGTCCGGCCAGATCTGCCAACCCGACTCGAATCGGATCGAGAATCGTCGCCGGAAAGATCTCCTCGAAGAGAGCCGGCGTCAATTTTCTCGGGTAACTGCTTTCGGGAAGATCGGTCGAGAGTCGCCGATGAAGGAAGTCCATCAACCGCAGAGCCGGTGCAGAGAAATCGCCACCGGCGGCATCGAAAGCAGCCTTCTCTATTTTTTCCTGAAATGCGATTCCCGCCAGCGGATCATCGGGATTTCCAAACGAATCCGGATCCACTGTGACGACGAAACCACTGTTGGCCCACGGGCTCTTTCGCTGATACCTGGAAGCTCCATTGACGCACATGAATCCACTCTGCTCCGTCGATGGCAGAATCTCTCCGCCAGGACACATGCAAAAGCTGAACACGTCTTTCTCCGAGCGGCGCGAGACCAGGCTGTAATCTGCCGGCGGTAACTGAGGGTGCCCGGCCGATTCACCGTATTGCATCTGATCGATGGCTCCCTGCGGATGCTCGACACGAACACCGATCTGGAACGACTTCTGACTCATCGGTACCTGGTGTTTCGCCAGCATCCGGTAGACATCACGAGCACTGTGGCCAGTGGCCAGAAACAGAGAATCCGTCTCCCACTCCACCTTCTCACCATCATTCTCGACGATGATTTTTGAAACTTTCCGACTCTCTGCATCTCCATCGACTTTCAGGTCCACCAGTCGATGATCGAAAAAGAACTGCGCACCTTGTTGTTCCAGGGCATTTCTCATTCGTTTGACGATGCTGGGGAGCAAGTTCGACCCGACATGAGGTCGACCGTCGGTCAGAATCTCCTCGGGGGCACCATGATCCACCAGTGCTTGCAACACCTCTGGTACACGAGGGTCCTGGACACGGGTGTACAACTTACCATCGGAATAGGTTCCCGCTCCTCCCTCACCAAAGAGCAAGTTGCATTCCGGGTCGAACTCACCACCCTCGATGAACTTGTGCCAACGCTTCGAACGCGTCACCACTTCTGGCCCTCGTTCCAGGATGCGAGGCTTCGCCCCTCCCTGGACCAATCGCCAGGCACAGAAGAGACCTGCAGGGCCGGTGCCGACCACGACAGGACTCTGATCCGAATGCGAGGTGGAGATCTCTATCTTCTGTGGATCCCACTTTTTCGCTCGCCCCTGTTTCAACAGTTGATCGGACAGGTGTGAGGGCACTTCGATGATGATGGCGTGTACCCAGCGAGGTGGTCGACCCTTCCGACAATCGAGCGATCGGCGCTGCACTTCGAGAGTGAAGATCTGTGATGGCGCAATCTTCAGACGACGTCCTGCAAAACGCGGAAGGTCCTGCTCGGTCTTGCCCAGCGGCAAGACCACATCATGGATGAGCAGTTTCATCAGGATTCATCCCCCGCATTTCGACGATCTGAATCATCACGCCTCTTCTTCTTCTGAACTTCCTTTCGGAGAGTCGATCCCGACTTCCCCACCGCTGGCCCCTCCGCATCCATCAAATAGTTAGCCAACATCAATGGGATCGATTTGTACTCCCAGTTGTTGGCAAAGAGGTCCTGGTTGAGTTGGTCGCGACGCTCGATTGAGCGCCTGCCTTCCTGACTGAAGGTTTCATCGTCGCGGATAGCAAGGCACTCGATAGGCTTTGCACTTCGATGAACCAGACAAGTATCCTCATCGAGGAGAGGACAGGTGTAGGGCTGCGCCTTGTTGGTGTCGCCGATGAATGTGAGAGATACACCCATCCGTGCCAGCACTTCCTTGAGTTTCCCCTTCAGGTGGGGCTTTTCTGAAAATGCTCGACTGATGTCGATCGCTTCCAGGTCGGTGATACGCATCCTGTTCTGTGGCCGGCGACAACACATCGGATCACGATGCCCATCCGGCCTTCCGGGAGAACTCGCTGACTGCTCTTTCTTCTCGAGAAATAAAGGTCCTCTGGATCGATCCAGAGACACCAGTGATTCATCCAGAGAATTGGTGCGCGAACTCGATCCGCGGCCACCTCTCTTCCTCGCCATCTCATCCTCCTGATATTAATTCACTACTCACTTGGTCACAGAGATCCGAACCACAGAGATCCGAACCACAGAGATCCGAACCACAGAGATCCGAACCACAGAGATCCGAACCACAGAGATCATCGATCGCTGTCCAGCTCCTCGGTTCTTCGAGCGGGTCCCTTCCCCAGGGAAAACATCACGCCCGCTGCAATCATCCACATCAGCATGGAAAATCCAAACACGTAGCGTGGATCTCCGGTCGATTCTGCCAGAAATCCGCCAATCGGGTGGCCTATCAACCCTCGCACGCACACCAGGGCCACGTGAACCGCCATATAGGCTCTTCCCTGATCTACCGTGGCAAAAGAGATGGGCCCGACATTCCACGCCAGGATCACTGCTGACATCGAGATTCCGAAGACGATTTCAGCCACGACAAAACTGGTGGCGGAATCAGCCGCCGCCAGCAAGACGGCATAGACCATCAGTCCACAAAAGGCTCCCCCCGAAAGCCAGCCGGGCCCTATCCTATCGATGGTCCGACCAAAATATGGGGTCAGGAGCACTGCAGCGAGACTCACGATCCCCTTGGTCCCGAGAAGTACCGGCCAGGAAAGTGCCAGAAACTCGGCATCGACGGTCCAGATGGGTTTGGCAGTGATCAAAGCCATGAAGCCAGTGCCATACAGAACGAATCCCAGCTCGTAGGTGAAAAAGCGGCGATCTCTCTTGAGAATTTGCCACAGGGCTGTCGCGCTGTCGATGCGCGGAGCATCGACCGCTGATTTTTCTCGGCTCCTCAGCGGAACCCTGGCGAAGATGAGGCATGCGAACCAGCCGGCCACCGCTGCGATGATGTAAATCCAGGGAAATGCATCGCTACTGTAGTGAAGCCAGACTCCCGCTCCGAGGGTGGTGATTCCTGAGAGCAGCGACCCCCACCTCTGCGCATTGCCGAAGAGGCTTCCCCGTCGTTTATCGGTATAGTTGCCTCTCAGCACTCCGTTCCAGGCGGAGGTGATCGGCACCATCGCAAGAGCCTGAATCGTCACCAGCAACAGGAAGAACCAGGGTACCAGCCTCAGTCCTTGATCAGTTTTCGACCACTCTGCGACCGATGGAACCAGCAGTAGGCCGACCAGTGCGATGGGCAATCGGCCCAGCGTTGCTGCACGGCGGAGCAATCTTCTGGGTCCCGTTCTGGAGATCCAACCGCCGAAGAAGAGCACCGCTCCCTGTGCCACTGCGGGAGCCATCACGATCAACGTCAACATCAGCGTGTCGACTGCCAGTGCCTTTCGAGCAATCTCTCCGGTCGACCACATCAATCCACCGAAGACCCCCTCGAAGAGGATCGCTCGGACATGGATCCGATAAGTTTTTTGCTCGATCTGGTCCACGAATACCCATCATCTGTGCTCAACCTGGATCCCCGCTGCACCATCAGCCCATCACTGGATGAAACTGAATTCGATGGAACCACTCTCCATCTTGAACCGATGGATTCCATGCCGTCCAGCGGACCCATGAAAAGGAGACGGATCTTGGTGGAAATTCCCTCGAGGATGCTTCACCATCCGGAGACAAGGATTGAGACCCATCCATCGAGTGACGGTCCAGCGAACAGCAGTCCATCGAGCGACAGTCCATCGAACAGCAGTGTTTTTCTAGCCGAGATGCAGGGAGTGAAATCATGGGCAGAATGTGTTTACTTGTTCTGAGCATCTCTTGGCTGGCCTGTGGCTGCGGAATTGTGCTCCAACCAACTCTTCAGGGATCTGGAACCTCCGCGACTCAGATCCGAGAAGTGAGTTCCTTTGATCGAGTCGATCTGGAAGGGATCTTCGACACGACCATATCCATCGGTCCCGAACAGAGCGTGACGATCACAGCGGATGACAATCTGCTCGGGAATGTTCGTACCAGTGTCAGAGACGGAGAACTGCAGATCGATACCTCGGGTTCCTTTGGCACCCAGATCGGAATACAGGTCGCCATCGTGATGCCGGCTCTGGTTGCCTGTCAGAAGGATGGAACCGGGAGCCTGCAGATCATCGACTTCCAGGGAGAAGAACTGAAAATCTCACAATTTGGTATCGGAGACATCTCGGTACGAGGGTCGGTGAATATCGTCCATGCATCGACTCATGGCATCGGCAGCATCGAGCTTGGCGAGTTGATTGCAAAGGAGGCGGTCGTGGCAACCCATGGAATCGGTGACATCAAAGTGTATGCCACAAAAAAAATCTCTGCAGAGGTCAATGGAATCGGAACCATCACGGTTCACGGTGATCCTGAGGAGAGATCGTCCCAACTCAATGGCATCGGCGACCTGATATTCGACTGATAATCACTCGGAAGAGGGGATAGATGAGCTGGATCTGGGCCGCGCTGGGTGGAGCTGCAGGTGCCTCGTTGCGCTACGGAATCTACCAGTGGCTGAATCGATGTGAATCCTCACCGCTTGAAGCGGTCGCACCTGCGGCAGTGGTACCCACGGCAGCCGGGACCCTGGTGGTGAATCTACTCGGCTCTCTACTGATCGGGCTGGTGGTCGGTTTCTTCGATGCGAAGTCGATCACCGATGAACGCCTGCGCATCTTTCTGGTTGTAGGTGTGCTGGGTGGGTTCACCACCATGAGCGCGCTCGGCATCGAGGGCTGGCAGTTGCTACGCGAAGGACACACGGTCAAATCCTTGCTCTTGATCCTCGGCCAGAGTGTCGGATGTGTACTCTTGGCGGCGACAGGATGGACTCTGGCTCGTACCTTGTGGGGAACCGCTGGGAACTGATCAGCGCTGCTCTCCGAGCGCAACGACATGCTCTTCCCCCTCGAAGGTGATTCGATCCCCTTCTCGCAATACACGACCACGCCTCGTCTCCACCTCTCCGTTGACCTCGACTTCACCTTCAAAGATGACGATCTTGGCCTCGCCCCCGGTGCCGCACAGCCCTTTCCACTTGAGAAACTGCGACAGTCGAATCGTCGCTTTCGAATTATCCTTCATCGGTACCTTTCCGGAGGTCCAGCCAGACTCAATCCTTCGATCAATGCATCCATCACCAGGGCATCCGAAGCACAGATCGGTTGGCTGCAATCGACATCCCACACCGCAACCACTTCCCCCGATGCATCGATGATTGGACGAGCCATTCCCGCCACCGTGGCCAAGCCACTTTCACCATCGCACGAGATGTATCCAGGCCACCTGGAAACGTCAGCGGCGACCAAGATGCTTCCCTGCTGCACCGCATCGAAACAGAGCCCACTGTGCCCTTGCGCCTCTTCTTCGATGGGAGAACAAACCGGTGGACCGGCTGCCGGGCCCAGTTCCAGTCGCCGTCTTGGAATCTGCCCGCAAAGCAGGTAGATCCCATTCCAGTCCCAACCAAAGGTCCCCATCTCTTCGGCAATGATCTGCGGCAGCGATTCCCAGTGAGCCCCTTCATCCAGAGTTATCACCGATCGACGAGCCAGATCGCGGTATGCCTGACGTCTCTGCGGGTGAAGGTCTCCGGGTAGCTGCTCGATGATCAGTTCCATTCGCTCGAGCAGATCGAGCACTCGCAGGTGGTGCTGGATTCGAACCCTAATCGAGTCTCGGGCGACGCGAAATACTTCGAGTTGTTGCTGGTCGAGTACGGTTCCGTCGAGATGCTCCGCCGGGTCAGGAAAAGGCCAGTGAAGCGTACGAGTAGCAGATGGAAACACCGGGCATTGCTGCCTGGCGGAGTCGCAAACCGTCACTGCCAGATCAAATGTCTCGCCCGAGAATTCATCGATCGACTGACTCCTGAGAGATTCTATAGAGATCCCGTCTTCCTCCAGAACCGCCAATGCAGCCGGATGCGGTGCGCCGATCGGTTGAGTCCCAGCAGATTCACAACGCCAGCGGCCCCCGGTCTCTTCGCGCCATAACGCCTCTGCCAGAATCGAACGGCACGAGTTCCCCGTACATAGTATGACGACCGATGGCATCGATTCCTCCTCGACAGGCCTGCATGAGAGGAGTGCAGGATAGCAGCGAGACCTGTGGAGTGTACCCTGATCACTGAAAGGAGGAGATCATGGTGGAACTTTCTAGCATCTGGTTGCCGATTCTGCTCTCCGCGGTATTCGTTTTCATTGCCAGTTCAGTTCTTCACATGATGATTCCGATTCACAGCAAGGATTATTCTGCTCTGCCAGGGGAGGATGAGATCCTGGCAACGATGGGTAAACATGGAATCACTCCGGGGTTGTACCGGTTTCCCTTCTGTACATCGATGAAAGAGATGGGAAGCCCGGAACACCTGGCGAAAATGAATCAGGGCCCCAACGGGATGTTGACCATCCTTCCCGATGGACCGATGGCGATGGGGAAGTACCTGTTGCATTGGTTTGCCTTCTCCTTGCTGATCACTCTCTTTGTCGGATATCTCTCATCGATGGCACTCGAGGCGGAAGCCACTTTCAGGGAGGTGTTCAGATTCGCCGGGACTGCCGCCACTCTCGGCTTTGCCATCCCTGTTCTGTGCGATTCGATCTGGAAGGCTGTACCCTGGCCAGTGACCTTTCGCTTCTTCTTCGATGGAGTGGTCTACAGCCTCGTCACGGGGGCTACCTTCGCCTGGTTCTGGGCTTGAAATCACTGATAGGAGTCTATCTTGCATTCCACATTTCTGATGCTGCTCTTCTGTGCTTCCGGCCTCAACGCTCCGGTTCCAGAGGAAATTGAAGCGCCGCCACCCAACATCATTCTCATTCTCGCCGACGACCTCGGCTACCGGGAACTGGGATGCTACGGCCAGGAGAAGATCAAGACTCCGAACATCGACCAGCTCGCCGCCGATGGAATGAAATTTACCCAGCACTATTCGGGAGCTCCGGTCTGTGCATCCTCTCGATGCGTTTTGTTGACGGGGCTCCATTGCGGTCATTCTCTGGTCAGGAATAACTGGGAGAATGGCGGCTGGGGAGAAGATGAGCCTGAAGGGCAGTACCCACTACCTGGTGGCACGATCACCATGGCGAGAATGCTCCAGGATACTGGCTACGCTACCGGAGTTTTCGGCAAGTGGGGACTGGGCGGACCGGGAACCTCGGGAGCACCGGAGCATCAAGGCTTCAACACATCGGTGACGGTGTTGTGCCAGCGCAAGGCTCACAACTTCTACCCGACTCACCTGTGGAAAAATGGCGAGAAGATGCTTCTCGACGGTAATGAGTGGTTCAAGGCGCACCAGAAGATCGATAAACCGCTGCCCGAGGATGAGGATTACTACGATCGCTACCTGGGCCAGACTTATTCGCCGGATGTCTTCCTCGATGAAGCGCTGGATTTCATCGACGAGAATTCGAAAAAGCCATTTTTCCTCTACTACCCCAGCCCCATCCCCCATGTCGCACTTCAAGTACCCGTCGAGGAACTGAACCAGTACCCACGGGAGTGGGATGACAAGCCCTACCTCGGCGGCAGTTATCTTCCGCACCCTCGTCCAAGAGCGGCTTACGCGGCGATGATCACCCACCTCGATAAGGAAGTGGGTGCCATTCTCGATCGTCTTGAGCAGCATGGATTGTCAGACAACACCCTCGTGATGTTCACCAGCGATAATGGCACGACCTATGCCGGCGGAGTCGATCACCAGTTCTTCGCCAGTACCGAGGGCTTGAGCGGTCTCAAGGGCAGTGTCCTCGAAGGGGGAATCCGCGTTCCCCTCATCGCCCGCTGGCCCGGCAAGATCGCCAAGGGAAGCAGCAATGATTTCCCGTCATCCTTTCCTGACATGATGCCGACGGCCGCAGAACTGGCCGGAATCCCCTTCGATCTCCCCATCGATGGTGAAAGCCTGATCCCGATGATGACCACAGGGTCCAATCCGCAGCGAACGCATGATCTGTACTGGGAACACGGCGATCAGCAGGCACTTCGCCACGGCGACTGGAAACTGGTTCGAAGAAGACTGGGAAAGAAGAATCAAGAGACGCGGCTCTTCAACCTCGCCACCGATGCCGGAGAAAAGAAGGATCTCTCGGAAGAAAGACCTGAGATCCTTCAGATGATGATGAAACGGGCGATCACCAGCCGATTCCCATCACCGATCTTTCCCAACAAAGCTCTCGATTCACTTCACGACCAGCAATGATGCGCTGGCCCTGGATTGAGCGCTCGCTTCTCTCGTCGAGTTCAGGGGCAACCTGCATCGGGGAATGGTGCAGAAGGCTCTTCTCCTGAGTTGAACAGAAATAGCAGCAGGTAGATCGCATCCGAGATGTCGACCCCTCCGTCGTTATTCGCATCGCCTGCTTCTTCTGGACTCGGTTGACCTCCAGTAGCGAAGAGGTAATCGAGCAGGAAGACCGCATCGGCAATATCGATGGCACCAGAACCGTTGGTATCTCCTCGGATGAATGGATCGGCGCATGGACTCGACGGCAGCATCCACTCGAGGATCCGTGCCAGCAGCGGAGTACGATCTGCAGCCACGACAGACGTGAAGGGGAATGCCAGTACCGCCGCCTTGTGCCCCTGATCGACCGTCACCACTGCGGCACCGCCCCCTTGAAGTGTCCCCGTACCCGATGCCGGATCGTAGGAGAATGCCTTCTGTGCCGGTGGCAGCGGAGTCATTTCCGATTGGTAGTTACCGCTCGACAGCTGCAGGTCGAGGCCATCCCCGAGCGGGTTTCCCGCCTCTCCCAGTAGTCCTGGCAGACCCATATCCCACTGTTCGTGCTGGAGGAACAGGTAGTTGCTGAACAGTGCAGTGGTGTCGAGATATGCGGTGGCATACGCTCCCGAGAGCACCAGGTTGCCGCCGCCCTGGAGATATTCCATCAACAGTGCCTGGCGCGCCGGACCCAGCTGGTCGGGGTAGCCGCTGTGGAAGTAACCGACCGGCCATATCACGACGCCATCGGTATATTCAGCGAGCAACGCGGTGGTCAATGGACCATCGACAAACGGGTCCCATGCCTGGTAGCCGATACCGAGACCATCGAGAACATCCAGGTAAGTGACTTGATACCCGGTATTTCCAGCATCGAAGTAGCCATTGATCACCAGGATGTCGATGGTGGATTCGACCGTCACTTCCAGCGATGGCAACGATTCATTGTCGGAAGCATCGATCGCAGTGATCACGTAGTGGAGTTGGCCCGCTCCCGCTTCACTGTCGACAAAGACATTTTCCTGCAGTGGAAGCGGATTCACCAGAGAGTAAGGCCCGCCGGCAACCACAGATCGCTGGACGAAATAGCCACTCAAGTCGGGCTCCGGGTTTGCATTCCAGGAGAGGGTCACGCTTCCATTGGCCGAGACTGCAACGACTCCGGTCGGAGGCGAGGGCGCGACCACATCTGCTGCCGTTGCGGAGTAGGGTCCCTCGAACACAATAGTCGATGTCGCCAGATCTGCCGAAACGGTGGTTTCACCGAACCAGGCCACCGCTGAGGTCATGTTGTCGGAGAGCCCGGTGAGTTGCCCCAGTTGACCATCGAGCACCAGGTCCGTCGATTCCCGGTAATCCTCGATCGGTTGACCGCCGAGCGGGGTCGTCTCGCTGAACTGGTACTGAAAACGATTTTCCCAGACATGGAATGCCCCGCCGCCAGGCAGGACCGACTGAAGCTGCCCCAACACCTGACCGGCGTTGTCATTTGCCAGCGTGGTCGGTGTCGCAACGGTCGGTACATCTTCGGCAAAGAGCCCGGTGCCCTGTTGAAGCAGAGCAATCTGAGCGTCGATGAAACTGTCGTAGTCCACTTGCAGCTGCGGATCATTCGCCATCGTCGCATATAGCGCATCGAGAACCACGATGTCATTTCCGAGCATGGCATCGAAGAGGGCCACCAGCAGATCGGGACGCTGTTCCTCCAGGAACTCGAAGTAGACGCCGGCGTACCTGTAGAAAGTAAACGATCCATAGGTCGCACTGGTGATGTCGGCCACCGTCAGTCGGACGCTGTCGGTTGAAATCCGATCGAGCAGAATTCCTCGCGGCAATACCCCGTTGACTCGAGTGGAACCCACCAGGTACTCGGCCAATCCCTCGTTGTACCAGACCAGACGATTTCCTTGGTACAGCGTGCCGGCCTCACCGAAGCTACCGGTGATCAGGTATCGGCTATCGAGGAAGTGGGTGTACTCATGACGGAGCAGTTCTTCCAGCGTGTAGATGCTCTGTGCTGGAGTTCTGTCGTAGGTGAAGAGAGTCCCCCACCCCTCGATGAAGATGCCGCCGTTATTGGTCGAGAGACCGTACAAGAACGGCTGATAGTTCGAGTAATCCTGTGGACTGCCATAGATCACCAGCGTCAGAACTTCATTGGTGTCGCCGGGAACGGCCTCGAGGGCACCACTCTTCCGGTAGAACTGACTCTCGACCTCCTGGATGGCGTCATAGAGTTGGTTCGCCACATCGAGGTCGATCGCCGTCAGGAATTTCAGCCGTCCCTGGTCGAACAGATACTCATTGGGTAGTGCGATCGCCATCACATCTGCGCGGATCTGCACCAGGTCCAGCGAGCCCCCGCCATAGAGGAGGCCATCGAACTGCATATCCAGATCCGTGACCGCCCTCAACCACGGTCCCGAGTACGGAAGATGGAGGTTGTAGGCCTGCGTGAGGATGTCGTGGGCTGCATCCCGTGTCCCCTGTTCCAGGAAGGCGAACCGGTTCATCACCCACAGGGCATTGAGCACGACATACTCGCTATCAGCGGTGTAAGTCGTATCGAGGGCCAGCACTCCTACTGCGGCCACCAGAGAGGGTGGCACCGCGGAATACCAAGGGCTGCTGACACCACCGGCATTGTTTTCATTGCCAATCTGCCGCGCGAGGCTGAAGAGGCAACGATACGCCATCAACCGTTCCTGGTAATCGTCTTCATGGGCCGGATCGGACGAGTATCGCTCGAGCACCGCCTGGAGCTGAGCCATCAGCTGTACGCTGGCATCGGTGCTGTCGATGCTCACCAGCCATTGCGACAGCAGTGACTCCGGTGGATTCACGGTGATCAACTCGGGTTGCTGTCCAACGGTGACCATCGCCTGCACCGCCGCGGCGAAGGTCGGATCGTCGTAGGCCACGCTCGCCTGGTAAAACTGGTGATAGAAAGCGATCTGGTAGAAGTAGCACATCCGGCGCAACCGCTCGGCATTGACCAGCAGGTCGGGGGCCTCCACCTCGATGGCGGCTGCGATCAACATGACATTGCCGGGTGAGATTGCGGTCTGCACATCGCCGTCAAAGGTCCACATCTGGTCGAGACAAGCGTCGGTGCTGGTGGCGACCATTTCGACGAACGCTGCACCGGTGGCGGCGGCAAAGTCGGCGGATGTACAGGGTCCCATCGGGAAACTCGCCGGTGTGGAACCGGAACCTCCCCCTGTGGATGGCGAACCCGCCCGGGCAGCGGCCTGCAGGTCTCGCCCGCATCCTCGCACCCGCTGTGTCATCGCTTGATCCGGGTCCACAGCATGGCCACCGCTACAAGGTGCATCGAGGGTACCGATGGCGGATTCAAGATCTCCCACTGGGGGTACCGGATGGATGAGTTGTCCCTGAGGCGAGGATGGAGTGGCCTGAGGCTGAGCCTGACCGGTCGCTGAAGTCACGCAAAGGCACAGGATGGCCAGCGTAAAAAATTTGTACATGATGAGTTGGATCCCTAATAAAACGAGCCTGCACCACTTTTTCAACTCTACCTGTGGCAGGACAGAATTGTACCTCAGCGATCTCCACATGTCTCCCAACAGAGACTCGAAGAACTATCATGCCAAAAGTCTTCAGTAGTGATCAGTTCCAGGGAGGATCGAGCAGAACCGCGCCGATCAGGGAAAAGAGGGCTCCGACGAAAATACGCCTGACGAGCAGTTCATCGAGTCTTGTTCGAAGATGCGATCCCACGATGATTCCCCCGAGTCCCAGCGCTGCGAAGGTGGCAATCAACTGGATGTCGATGGCCAGCCCTGCCGAACTGAGCTGGCTCCAGGAGGCCATTGCACCGGCAGTGGACTGCACGGCGATCAGTGCAAGACTGGTACCTGCAGCCTTGTCAAAGGCCAGACCACCAAAGATCACCAGTGCCGGTACGATCAGAAATCCTCCTCCGACTCCAACGATCCCGGTGAGGATTCCAACTGCTGCCGCTGCAATTCCAAGATGCAACGGCAGAACGGTCAGCGAATCAGATTCTTGTTCTCGTTTTCCTCTCAGCAGCGCCACCGCTGCTCCTACCACGACCAATAGCAAGATGGATTCGCGTAGCTCCGGCGAAAGCCAGCCTCCGATACCCGCCCCCAGCACAGCGCCGAGAATTCCGGTCGGCGCTGCAACGAGTGCCGTCGAAAGGGAAAAACTGCCCGATCGAATCGCCCCCACTGCGCCGGTTCCAGCGATGAGAGCGACGATCCAGAGTGATTCGGTCACGGCGATCTCGAGCGGTCGACCGAGACCGTGGACCAGGATCGGAACGGTAAGAATGGAGCCGCCGGAGCCGAGCAGGCCCAAGGCCACCCCGACCACGACGGCTCCGAGAAAGGTAATCATGACTGGCAATTCGTGGTGCGGTTCCACGGTAACCAGGAGATCGCAGTTGCAAGGGCACAACTACCAGAGAATCCGGCATGAAAGAGGCCCGTTCCTACCGCCAAAGTGGCTGCGATCCACAGCGGGGACACGAACCAGGAGAGAGCCGAGAAGGTCAACAGGGCCAGCCCTGCCGCCATCTGCGTCTGACGCATCACGTCGATGCTGGTGCCGGTTTGAGACTTCTTCACCGGCTTCCCTTCCTTTTTCCACGCTTCAATCCCCCCGATGATGTGTTGAGCGTCGAAACCCGCTTGCAACATCTTTGCCAGCGCCTTCTTCGAGCGAACGCCCGTTCTGCAGTAGAAGATCGGCCGCCGGCCATCGATTTCCTGGCTCAATGCATGAGCATCAAAACCAGAAAATGGATGGGCGATGGCATCGGCGACCGCCTCCACCTGGTGTTCAAAAAGTTCACGAACATCCACAATCACGTACTCTTCCAGAGAACCATGCTGTTGGGCTTCTGACGAAGTCAGCTCAAATATCAAATTATTGGGCGATTGAAGCTCTTGGTTTGCTCCTACACTCATCGGACTACCTTTCCACTGCGGACATTTTGCATTCCACCGGCCAAGTTGATCACCGAGTATCCTCTGGAAGCGAGGAAGCTTGCGGTACGTTCCGATCGATCACCTGTTTCGCACATCAAGTGCCATGTTGTGTCCTTGTCAATCTCGTCGAGGTGCGCTGCGAGACGAGTGTGGGACAGATTCAAGGCTCCCGAGATGTGCTCCTCCTGGTATTCAGTGGCACGCCTCACATCGAGTACCTTCACATCGTCGCTGTGAATCACCGAGTGAACCTGATCCGCAGCCACTTCTTCCACCTGCAGCCAGCTACCGTCAAATCGACTACTGGACTCCATCTTGTCGGAGGGGAACCAGCCAACGATTCGATCGAAGCCAATCCTGATCATCCGACGCACCACTTCCTCGATCTCTGTCTCTTCTCCTACGATGATGTAGGGCGCTTCCGCGTCTCCGAAGGAACCGAGGTAGGAGCCGAGGCGGCTGGTCATCGGAATCGACCAGGCTCCCGGCAGGTGTGCCTGCTGGAACCGTTTCCACTGGCGGGTATCAATCACCCGCACACCCTGCTGGTAACTGGTGACGAACTGATCCTCGTCCATCTCTTGCGGAGTCGGAAGTGCTCCGAGTACCGCAGCTCCGTCGCGATTGAGCTTTTTCATGTTTGCAAAGTACAGTGGTGGCTCCGGCTGTCCCGACAGGATCTCTTCGATGAACCGTCCCTCGTCATCCGAGAAGGAGAGTGCGCCGTTGAAACGACGCTCGTATCCAATCGTGCTGGTCGGAACTGCTCCGAGAGCTTTCCCGCAAGCGCTTCCCGCACCGTGACCCGGCCAGACCTGAAGGTGCTCCGCCAAGCCATCGATCAACTGGATGCTCTGAAAAAGCTTCTTTGCCGAGGGCTCCATCGAGCCCATCTGGCCCGCGGCGCTCTCGAGCAGGTCAGGACGTCCGAGATCGCCAACGAACAAGAAATCGCCGGAGAGGATCGCCATCGGCGAATCGGCTCCACCGCCATGATCGGTGACGAGAAATGAGACATGTTCCGGTGTGTGTCCTGGTGTGTGGACCACCTTGAACTCGATGTTCCCGATGGCAAAGGTCTCTCCATCCATGATCAAACGATGATTGTAAGAGGATCCCGAAGAATGTTGATCGAGCCAACCAGGAGTCCAGTCAGCTCCTCCTTCTCCTGAAACCAACAACAGCGTGTCGTTGTGCTCTCCGAACTCTCTCAGTCCAGAAAGGAAATCGGCATGGATATGAGTTTCCGTGGCCGCAACGATTCTCAATCCTTGCTGCTTCGCAAGATCGATGTAGCGATCGATGTCCCTCTCGGGGTCGATCACGATCGCCTCTCCTGTACGCTGGCAGCCGATGAGGTAGCTCACCTGGGCCAACTGCTCATCTTCAATTCTTCGAACAAACATGGTGTTTACCTTTCAGGTCAGAGGAGTTGTTCCTCACCCCATGAGAGACACGAACCGGGGTGATCGTTCCCTGATCTCCGAAAGAAAATACAAGTTGTTTGTTAGCAAGGGGTTACAGTTCGCCTAGCGCCGTCAGTAGGCGCTCCTGAAGGCCGTCGGGGACCTTCCCGTTGGCCAGATCGGAACAGACATCCTGGGTCAGATCGAGGGAAGAGAAGACCGACTGGCACCGCTGACAGATCACCTCGGAGCGGAATTCCGATTCCCGATCGAGAGAGGACTGCTTGGCAGCCAGCAGATCGAGACATACCTGGATCGGATACGCCGCTGCTGGAGGAGCCTCCTTGGTTCGAGGCAACCTGTCATCGATGAGCAACCTCAGTTTCAAACGAGCGCGATGAACTCGGCTCTTGATGGTTCCCTGTTCAATCCCGGTCGCCTCGGAGATCTCGGGCACCGTCATTCCAACGATATCCTTCAACACCAGTGGCATCCGGAATTCCAGAGGAAGCGCAGCAATCGCCGCTTCCATCTCGGCGACCGATTCATTTCGAATCTGTTTCACCACTTCTTCTTCCAGATCGGAAGCCACCTGTGCGATCAACGGCTCACCGAAGGGAAGTAGCTCTTGCAAGGAGCCGATGTGATCGGGTTCGCCTGCACGCTTCCTGTGCATCCTCTGGCATACCCTGGAGGCGATACTGAAGAGCCAGGTCGACACCTTCGATCGATGTTCAAAGGAGTCCCAGCTTCGATACGCCTGGATGAAGGTTTCCTGGACCAGATCCTCCGCCTCGTCGGAGTCACCGCAGAAACGCATTCCCAGGGAGAAAAGCAACCCTCCCTGCTCCTCGACCAGTCGAGCCATCGCTTCTCGCGGATCGGACGGCCACGGCTGCTCAATATCTTGCTGGTCATCCACTTCGATTCACTCCTATGATGGCAGGGCAAGTTGTGAGAAAGCTACGGTTACACCATCTCGGAGCCCGAGTCTAACACGATGAAAGGGGGCCATCTTGTCTGCCAGAGAATCCCGGATCATCCCGAAGCTCTGGAATGCCGGTATCCAACACTTGCGCCAGGTAGACCCCCCTCTGGCTCGGGTGATCACCGCTTACAACGGTCAGCCGTTGGTGATCCAGCGACGGCGCTCCCCATTCGAGTACCTGCTGCGTTCCATCATCTTTCAGCAACTCTCCGGTAAGGCGGCCGGCACCATCCACGGTCGCTTCCTGACGCTGTTTCCGATGAAGAGGGCGACTCCCGAGCGTGTCTTGCAGTTGAGACCGGCCAGGTATCGCAAGGTGGGAGTTTCCGGTGGCAAGGAGCGCGCGATCCGTGACCTGGCTCGCCATGCTCGTGATGGATCGGTTCCAGGATTCGCCGCCCTCGAGCGGATGGATGATGAACAGATCATCGAGACCATCACAGAGATTCACGGCATCGGTCGCTGGACCGTCCAGATGCTGCTGATCTTTCAACTGGGAAGACCAGATGTGCTACCCGTCGATGACCTCGCAGTCAGAAAAGGCTTCGCGATGATGCGAGGAAAGAAAGTACTACCAACTCCAAAGCAACTGACCCGCGCCGCCAAGAAGTGGCAACCCTACCGCAGCATCGGCAGCTGGTACTGCTGGCGTGCGACGGAGATGTGAGCGTTACTTCTCTTCCAGCAGGAAGGAAGTGGGTGGATTGTGCTCCCATCGATCGAAGTCGTCGTGCTGCACTGCAGCAGCGGCAAGGTGGATATTCTCCTCCATGTCCTGACGCGATCTCCAGCGGCACATTCCGATGAGTTGCCCTGTCTTCTCGTCCTCAAACACTCGCCCGTCGATGAATCCATCAACATCTTCCAGCGCACCCCCAAATCTATGCATCGAATCGCGCAGATGATCTCGGAATGCATCCCGGGGTGAATGAATAGACATGTGGACAAACACTTTTTATTGTCCTTCCCGCAACTCGGCCAGCTTGTGCACCGTGAAATGGACAAACGACTCCGCGGGGCCGCTCTCCTCGAACTGCAGGCCCCAGTTCAGGTGCATCTGCATGGCCGGTTTCATCGTCGGGATCATCAGTCGCACTTGATGGCCATCTGCCGACAGGGTTGCCGAGTCGATGGCCAAATCGGTGGTTCCTTCATCCCCTTGATCCAGATCCAGTTTTGGTGAGCCGTAGTTGCTGCTCCAGCGGTAGTTCCAGCCCTCCAGCTGGAAGGAGGCGGCAAGAGACTCTAGAGGCGTGGTGACTTGTTGATTGAAGGTGATCAACAAACCATCGGTGAGTGCTCTGACCTGCAAGGGATAGGGCAATGGAGAATCTGTTTTCCTGACCCGGTAGAAGCCACCCGGTTCGGTCTTGTCGGAGGACCAGCCAAACAAACCGGAGAGATAGAGACTGCCGTCTGGATGGAATCTACCGCGCATGGTGCCGGTGGGAGTCTCGATCGGCAGCGGCACGAAGCCTCCCTGATGGACGCCATCGACCTCATCTTCTAGCAACAGATACACCTCGCCGGTGCCATAGGAGAGCCCCAGTAATTTCCCCGACAGATCTCCCCACACACCTTCGGGCACCCGCACCTGTGCCGCCGGTGACCGATCCACCGTCGGATGAATCCAGCACAACGGAGGTTCGTACTCGGTTCGCATCTCATCGACACCCAGCATGACTCCACTCCAATTATTG
>Ga0209667_1001283_pt1 | contig 18621 bp, 18 predicted proteins | sample SaaInlV_165m_DNA_2_FD_184682 | JGI IMG/M metagenome (GOLD analysis project Ga0209667, IMG submission 184682) | Marine microbial communities from expanding oxygen minimum zones in the Saanich Inlet - Saanich Inlet SI037_S3LV_125m_DNA (SPAdes)... | ecosystem: Environmental > Aquatic > Marine >... | reverse complement strand
TTAAATTCTGATACTTTAGAAACCTATTCTAGAATGAAGGAAAAAATCAATTTTTCAAAACTTGATCAAAATTCTATTCAAGATTTTATTAATAAAAAAAATCCTGGTATTGGAACCTTTTTCCAAAAGATGATATCTAATCTTCAAAATCAACAAACATATACAATTTCAGAATTAAAAAATATAAAATAAAATAATAATACCTACAAATCATTACACAAAATACTTGAAAATTGATAAAAAATTAATTCAAAAATTTCTTAATTCAATGAATTTTGATAATAAAATTTATACAATATATTCTGATTCATCAAGTGATAACGAACAGTTTGATTTAGGAATTTCTTATGGATATAATCGAAAAATTACTGATCCATTATTATCAACTCTAAAAAAGGGATTTGTAAATTTTCATCCCGCTCCATTACATGAATATAAAGGAAATTTAGGAATCATGAAATCAAATTATAAAAACAATCGACTAATTATTCTTCTTTTTATTAATTTCTATTACAGCATGAATTTTTGTAATGCCTGATGCACCACTTTCTTGAGGACGAATAATAAATTCTTCTTTAGATAGTCCATTGTCAAGTAAAAATTTTTCAAGTTGACTTACAGATAGATCATTATAGTAACAACCTTCTTCATCTCTCCAATGCATTTTATGTTTTAATAAATTAGGATGGTATCCTCTACAAGAGCTAATATACGCATATTTTTTACATGAATTAATAATTTTTTGAAGAAATAATTCTACATCATAAACACAATCAATAACACCATGAGCAAAAATCATATCAAACTTATCTTCAATGTTCATTTTTAAGAAGTCTCCACAAATGAATTCTTTATTTGAATGAGCTTCAGCATAGTCAATAGCAGGTTTGGAAATATCAGTTCCTAAATATTTTTTATTTCGAAATAATTCTTCATGTTTTATAGGATATATTCCAACTCCACAACCCAGTTCTAATATACTTTCAACATTATCTTTCTTAGAACTAAACCATTCTAAAAAATTTTTATTAAGTAATGGATTACCATTCCAATTTTCTAAAAACCAGTCTGTAGTTTTATCTTGCCAAGTTTTTCCAAAATTATCAGTTTCAGTAATAAATCTAATTTTTGCAAATAAATTTGAATTCTTAACAAATAGTTTAGGATTAAACATATCGAGTGTTAAAATATTTCACTTTTATAGTTTTATTTGTGTTATCAAATATATAACTACAAAGTGAAAGTCAAATAAATGAATTTGCGAATATTAGCTATTGGTGACTTAGGTAACAACATACTAATTTTAAAAAAATTTTCTAAAAATCTAGACATTCATTTAATTGATTTTCCTAGAAAAGGTGTAAGTAAAATTACATATGTATCATCAGAACAAGAATTTTTTAATTCATTAAAAATTTCACAGCAAGTAAAATACATTAATAAAATTAAAAAAAATTTTGATTTATGTATGGTTATGTCCTGGGCAGGGGCAAGAGTGGCATACTTGGCAGGTTTGAATTATGTTATGTATTTTACTGGAAATGATATAAGAACTCCTCCCTTTGAGAAAAATGCTAAAGAACCATATTTAAAAAAATCAGTTAATAATTTTAATTGGTTTGAAAGAAAATTCTATCGCATTGTTTTTAATAATGCATTAGCCTGTGTTACACAAAATCAAATATTCCATAATCATTTGATAAAATACAGACGTGATGGGATTAGAATTGATCGAATTCCAGTAGATACAACAATTTTTCATGAAAATGTAAAACCAGCAGAATTAGTAAAAAAGAAATTCACATTTTTTAGTCCGCAAAGAAATGGTCCTGAAAAAGGCATGGAACTACTTTGGAAAGCATTAAAACTATGCAAGCAAGATTTCGAAATTATAATGATCGACTGGTTTGATGATAGAACAGAAGAAGAAAAAATCATAATAAAAAATCTTTTGGAAAAAAAACCAAATCAAGTAAAGTTTATTTCATTAATTAAGCGTGAAGACATGCCTAGATACTATAGATTTGCAGATGCAGTTTTAGGACAAATGAGAGGTGGTTTCACTTCAGGAGTAGAAAGAGAAGCAGTTTTTTGTCATAGAGTAGTAATAAGTTATTCAGATCCTGATATTAAATATCATTTAGACGGTAAGATTGTAGAAAGTCCTTATCAACCTAAATCAAAAGATCCAAAAAAAATTGCAGAAATTATTGATAAAGTAGTAGAATCAGAGAAATTTAGACAGCAATTGTGGAAAGATGAATTTGAATTTATGAATAAATTATCAGATCCAAATGAATGTGTAAAAGAATGGGAAAAGTTATTTAGAGATTTATTTGAAAAATCTCATACAATTTATAGAAATACATCAAAAATAAAATTAAAAATTATTAATATCTTTTCCAATTTGATGGAATCATTAGTTTATAGTCAAACTATGAAAAAGAAAAATATTGAGGGTTGGGGAGAAGATGAATACAGGAGACTTTGGAAGTAAATTTTTAAACTGATCGTTTTGGAGGGTTTCCAACATATCCTCCTTTAATTAGAATATTCATTTTTCCTGTAAGATGATCAATTTGTTTTTTATCTTCTTCGGTAATCTTTTCATTTTCTAACAACTTTGTTAACATCTCAGTAATTAGTAACAATGTTGGAAATAATGCTTCTCGTTTGTAACCTGGTGTAAGTTTATAATAATATGGATAAGATTCAGCTATAATATCAGATTCTCCTGAGTAAACAGTACTACGTTTGAAATGCATATTTCCAATTAATACTAAAAGCGGAATTCCAATTGCAACTACAACAATTATATAAATTACAAAAGATGGGAATATTTCTTTAAGAACTGGAATATTTTCAATGGCTAGATAGTAAGTAACTGTTAATGTATTTACTGCAGCCATAATAAAAGCAAAATATGTACTCCAACCTTGTCTAAAATAAAACCATGATCTTGAGAATAGTTTTGGCTTCATTATAGAAGGTAGTATTATTGAATATTAAGGAGTTCTAACTAACCAAAAATCACTCTATGGTTAAACGAAATTTGCCTTTTTTATTCATAATTTAATGCTATTTAGCCATAATTAGTATTAAATATGTCAATAAAATTTGTGATATGATTTATGGAAAAAAAATCATTATTTGATAGAATAAAAATTAAAATCGAGAAAAAATTTGCAAATTCAGAATATGGGGAAAAATGGCCAAAAAAAAATGATGAATGGTATGCAGAAATTCATAATTCAAATTATCTAATTCATGAAAATTTTAAAAAATATCTAAGTAATAAAAAAGATATCAAATCAATATTGGAAGTAGGATGTGGAACTGGCATATATCCAATCAAAAATAAAAATCTCTTTGAGAATATAGACTATACTGGAATAGATATTTCTGATTCAGCAATTGAATTTTGTAAAAATAATTCTTCATTTGAGTTTATTGTGGGAGATTTTATAAAAATGAACATTTCAAAAAAATATGATTTAGTTTTTTCGCATGCAGTAGTAGATCATGTATATGATATAGATGAATTTATTTCAAAAATTGTGAATCATACAAAAAAATATGCATATATTAATTCGTATAGAGGATTTTTTCCTAATTTAGAAGAACATAAAATGACTTGGGATGGGCATGAGGCTTGTTATTACAATAATCTTTCTATAAAACAAATAAAGAAATTATTAATTAAGTTGGGATTAAATGAGGATGAATTTAAAATATATTCAGAACAAAGTGGTCAAAAAGAAGAAAATTTAGACAATCAAACAATTATTGAAATTCATAAAAAGTAAATTTCATTCTTTATTGATAAATAATCTATACCAGATTTCAAAAGCTAATAATCCAAGAAGTTTATTGATATGGCGAATGTCAATATTTTGATTATTTAGACATGATTGAATCCAATCTTTATTAATCCAACCATCTTGGATAATCTTTCCATCAATAAGACAGTCTTTTGCCATATCAAGTCCATAATTTTTCCAAAGATTTTCGGTGTTGACAGAAAAACCTAGTTTTTGTTTTGTAATGAGTTCTTCAATTTCAAATTTTTTCAAAATTTTTCTTAGAGGTAATTTACCAATATTTGATGATGAGTCATATTTTTGGTTTGGTGGAATTTTCATTGATTTTTGAATTATTTCTGGAGATAAAATAGGAGTGACAGATCGAATATTGAAATTTTTTGCAAGTGAATTGTTAATAATAGAAAAATTGTACAAAAGTTTTCCATTATAATCAGCTAGAAAAACTTGTTCGATAGGAGATAATGGATTATCAAAAAATGGGTTTAATTGATCATAGATTTCTTGCCATTGAAATTGCATCTTTTTTGAAAAAATGCTGTCTTGTTCAGGAACATGATCTCTTTCATGACAAGAAAGGTATGCCTGAATTTTGTCTTTTGGGCTAGAATCAGGGCGAATTTTTGATAAAAATTTTGAATAACGAAAAATATATCCTCCAAATAATTCATCTCCACCATCACCAGAAACAAGATAATTCGAGAAATTTTTTGCTTTTTCAACAACATATAGCCAATGAATATCCCAAAAAGGAAGTTTTGTAATTGAAATGGCATCTGAAAGTTTTTCAAGAAAATTATCAACTTCAAATACATGATGATTTACTCCAACTCTTTTTGCAATTTTTGATGCAATCTCTGTTTCATCAGTACTATCAGAAAATTTTATTGAAATTGCATCAATTTGATTCTCAGGAAAAGTTTGTTTTAAAAGACATAGTACTAATGATGAATCAACCCCACCACTTAATGAAATTGAGATAGGTCCTGAGTAGTCAGTTGGGATTTGTTTTTGCAAGTAGAAAATTAATTGATTTTCAATATCTTCAGGTGAAAAATCTTCTTTATTTTCCAGATCTTGCCATTTAAGTTTTGGAAGAATTGGGGTTTGAGTACAGTCATATCTAAGAGAGAGAATTGATTTAACGGAATTAAGGTTCATTGATTATAATTTTCCTCTGCCTATTCCTCGATAAATCAATCCAGCACTTTTCGCTAAATGTTGATCAATTATATTCTTGGAATCAATAATCACAGGATTTTTCATTTTAGATTTTAAAAATATTGGATCAAGATTATGAAATTCTTTGTGAGCTGTAGCAATTATTAATCCATCAGAATTTTCTAAGTTTTGAACAAAATCATCAAGTGTTTTTATTCCAAATATTTCAGAATTTTTGAAATAAGGATCATAAATTAAGATTTTGGCACCTTTTTCTTTTAATATCTCAACTATTTTTTCTACTGGAGAAATTTGAATATCCTTGACATCTGGTTTGTATGACGCTCCTAAAACTAGAATAGTAGATGTAGATATTTGTTTATTAATTTCATTTAATGCATCTTCCAACAACCCAATTGTGTGAAGAGGCATATTTTCATTGACTTTTCTTGCATTTTCAACTAATTCAAAGGTTTTTGAAGTAAAATTTTTTGCAAAATTTATCATTTGATATGAATTTACGGGTAAACAAGGACCACCAACTCCAGCACTAGGATAATGTACTTGAAAATTATATTTTGTTTTTGCTGCTTCAAGAACTGTCATTATATCAATACCAGCTTTTTCAAAGATTAATGCCAATTCATTTACAAATGCAATATTAAGATCTCGAAATACATTAGTTGTTAATTTAACTGCATTTGCAGTTTTACAATTTGGCATTGGAATTAAATCAACTGTAAAAACATGTTTGTAAATTTTTATAATTAAATTTTGAGTGAATTTATCCATTGCACCAACTAATCTAGGTAATCTTTCAAAATCATTTAGAATTTGTCCAGGATTTGCTGTTTCTGGGCAAACACCTAAACTAAAATTTTTTCCCAATTTCAATTTATTATCATTTCCTTCTAAAATTTTTAAAAAATCTGTTTCAACAAAACCAGGTTCAACTGTACTTTCAATGATAATTAATTTTCCATCAAATATTTCATCATGAAGTTTTTTAGCAACAGAAAGTAATGCAGAGTAATCAGGAATATTTTGATCATCCATAGGGGTAGGAAGGGATAAAACAATTACATCGCTAGAATTTACACCTTCACTAAAATTAGTAGTAGCCCTAAATTTTTTTTCATTAATAACTTTATCAAATATTACATCATATCCTGGTTCATCTTTAAGTGGAAATATTTTTGAATTAATCATGTCAACTAATTTTAAATTAATGTCAACACCAATTGTAGACATTCCTGAATTTGCAAATGATAAAGCAGTAGGTAATCCAATTCTACCAATTCCAATTACACAAACAGAAATACTACTTGATTGGATTGATTGAATTAGTTCATGTTCGTTTAATTCTATAATTTTTGATTTATTTTGCATTATTCCTTACATATACAACAAAATTAAGCTTCTTAATATTCTTGTTTTAATTAATCAAAACTTAAACAGAGATTGTTTTTATTAAAAATATTATGAAATATGTAGTTACTGGAGGTGCAGGTTTTGTTGGAAGTCATTTGGTTAAATTACTAGTAAAAGAAGGTCATGTAGTTACAGTAATTGATAATCTACATACAGGTAAAAAAGAAAATTTAGAATCAGTTATTCAACAAATTACATTTAAGAAAATAGATATAAGAAGTTATGAGGAATTAGGAAAAATTATGAATAATATTGATGGGGTTTTTCATCAAGCAGCATTAACAGTTGTACAAGATTCATTTGAAAATCCACAAGAATATTATGATGTGAATGTAGGTGGAACAGAAAATATTTTTAAATTAGCACAAAAAAATAATTTTAAAGTTGTATATGCTAGTAGTTCAAGTGTATATGGTCATCAAGAAAAAGTTCCAATTGCAGAAAATGCAATAAGAAATCCAATTAATCCTTATGGTCAAACAAAACTAGATGATGAATATCTTGTTGAAAAATATTCAAAACTTGGAGTAAAAATAATTGGATTAAGATATTTTAATATTTTTGGTGAGGGCCAAACACTCGAGTATGCAGGAGTAATTACAAAATTTTTAGATAAAATTAAGCAATCTCAATCTCCTATAATTTTTGGTGATGGTTCACAAATTAGAGATTTTGTTTATGTTGGTGATATAGTTATGGCAAATTTTTTGGCAATGAAAAGTGAAATAAATAACTTACTGGTTAACATAGGAAGTGGAGAACCATTGACAATATTAGAGTTAGCAAAAATATTTTTAAAAACTTCAAATTTAGAATTAAAACCAATATTTAAAAATGCTCTTGAGGGCGATATTAAAAAAAGTCAAGCAAATATAGAATTGGCAATGTCTTCATTTAACTGGAAACCAAAGAAGATGTTAAATGAATGGTTAATAGAAACATTAAAGAAATGAAAATACTAATTGGTGCATCAAGTTCAAAAATTTTTCATCTTAATGAATTTGCTAAAGAATTAATTAATCTTGGAATTGAAACAAAAGTAGTTTTTGATGCAGATTTTTCTGATGGATTCCCTAGTAGAAAAATTAAATATTGGATAAAACCAAAAAATGGATTTAAAAAATTAGTAAAAGAATTCAAACCAGATATTATTTTAATAGATAGACAAAGACATTTTGGATTAGATGCAATTAAGGAGAAAATTCCATTGATTATTCATTTAAGAGGGGATTATTGGAAAGAAATGAAAACAGCTCGTGAAACAATTTATAAATCATTTCCAAAAAAAATAGCACTAAATGCATGGAAAAAAATTGGCAATCACTGTTTTAAAAATGCAGAAATAATAGTTCCTATTTGTAATCATTTAAACAAAATAACAAAGCAAAAAATTCCAAATAAAAAAACATTTGTTATGCATCAAGGAATAGATCCATCAAAATGGTATAATGTTAAAGGTATGAAACTAGAACATCCTTGTGTAGGATTACTCCAAGGTGCAGTAATTTGGGATAAAACAAAAGAATTACTAATTTTAGAAAATGTACTTAAAAAACTACCAAATGTCAAATTTTATTGGGTAGGAGATGGACCATTTAGAAAAGAAATCATAATCAAATTAAAAAAATATAAAAATTTTGAATGGTTAGGACCATTAGAATATCCAAATAAAGTTAGAGAATATTTATCTGAAATTGATATTTATGCACTAATTTCAGGATTAGACATGTCACCATTAACGCTACTTGAAGCTCAATTAATGAAAAAACCTGTAATTGCGACAAATGTGGGAGGAATTCCAGAATTACTAGTGGATAAAAAAACAGGGTTCTTAATAGAAAAAGGAAATTCAGAAGAATTAATTAAAAAAATTGAAGAAATTTTGAATGATCCAAAAAAAATTGAAGAAATGGGAATTCAAGGAAGAAAATTTGTGGAAGAAAATTTTAGTTGGAAAATTATTACTCAAAAATTTATTGATAATTTAAAAATAATATTAGGCAAATAAAAAATTTATTTTTGACCAGTTACACTTATTCCACTTTCAATTTCTTTAAAAGTTGTAATTTTTAAATTGGATTCTTTAAACCAAGTTTTTACTTCTTTAGGAGTATGTCTAAATGCAAATTTTGGGGAATACCAATCAAAATTCACACCAACACTTCTTTCAAAATTATCAGATTCATCCCAAAAACATTTTAAAAAATGCCAATAGATGAATCGTTGTACATCATATTCGCCAGCTTTAACACCTAGTAGGGGAATATCACGAGGAATTTTAATTTTCTTTTTTAATTGTGAAAGACTTTTTCCCAAATATGCCATATCTTTAGAAAATTCAGTACATTCTTCAACAGACATTTTTACAGTTTTATTACGAATATAATCATCTACATATTCTCTTACAGGTGCTTTTTTGTTGTAAACATAAATAGAAATATGACCTAATTTTGTCAAAAATTTTACTAAATATTTGAAAGAGGTTCCAGTATTTTTTGTGTGATGAAGAACTTGATCTGAATAAATATAATCAAAAAAGCTTTTTTTAAAAGGTAATTGACGAAGATCAGCTTGAAGGAAATGAACATTAGATAATTTACCATATTTTTTATATGCAAAATCTACACTGTCACTGGCATCTAAAGCAAATACTTGTGCGTCTTTATTTGTAGAAAGGAATTTTGCACTATTTCCAATTCCTGTTCCTGCATCAAGTATAGTAGTTTTTGAATTTAGAAATTTATTAAAATTTTCTACAGTTTTCCAACCATATCTATCTAAAAACCATTTTCTTTGAAAATCAACCCAATCTTTTTCTTGGTGATTTTTATGATGTTTTTGCCATTTAGAACTAAAAGCAGCCTCTGTTTTTACAAAATCTTTTGTTTTATCAACAACAAATCTAGGAATTCCACCGGTAATTTTGAAATTATCTTTACAATGATCACAAATTATTAATCCTTCAATAATCTCTTCACGGATTTTTTTCTTTATTTTTACATTAATTGAATGTCTACAAGTTGGACAAACTAAAAAATCAATTAATTTTTGCTTCAATAAAATAAATTTTAAAATCGGGAATAAAAACTATCTAATTTTACTGAACTTAATCTTTAATTTTGTACTATTTTTACGAGTGATTGGATAAATTTGTATAAAATTTAATATATTTAGGCAATAATGTTTCCCAAGTAAAATACTCCAAAATAAAATTATGAGCATTTTGTTTTAAAATTTCTTGAAGTTCAGGATTGTCTAGTAAATCATTTATTGCAATTTTTAATTTTTCTGGATTTTGACTTGGAACAAGTATTCCAGTTTTATTATGTTCAACAATTTCTGGAATTCCGCCTACATTTGTTGCAATTACTGGAACTTTAAGATAAAATGCTTCTTTAATTACTTGTGGAAGACTTTCATGTCTAGACGGTACAACAAGTAATTTAGATTGTTGTAATATTTTCATAGTTTCAACCCAATCAGTATTTGTACAGTAAATAACTTTAGAATTAATTGATGATTCAATTGATTTAAGAATATCAATTCCTTTTTCATAACTATCTCTACCAATAAACACAATTTGATTTTTTAAGTTAGATTTAGGAATATTGATAAATTTTTTAACATCTAAAGGTGCTGGAAGATATTCAACGTTTAAACCAAATTTTTCATAATATGTTTTTTGAACAAATTTTGAATCTGTTGATAAAATATCGGCATTCTTAATAGCACTTTTTTCAACAATTTTACCTAATTTACCAATAAATTTAGAATGAATTACCTCTACTTGTTCACTATACATTCCATGAATTGATAAAATTTTTTTTTTTGCGTCAATATTTTTCATAATAATTCCAGAAGGGACATTCCAAGCATGGACTAAATCGTATGATTTTTTATTAATTATGGTTTGAATTTTTCCAAAAATTGTGAACGATGGATTTTTTAAATTTTTAATAGGAATATGTGGAACATGCATTAATTCAACATCATAACCTACATCTTTTAATTTCTGAGCAACTCTATATGCATGACCACCTATCCCCCCAGAATAGCGCGGAGCAATAAACAATATTTTCATATTAATCATTAAAAATAGCGGGAATTTAATTTTTTAACATAGACTACTACTTACATATACAATTCTATCAAAAAAACAGCTACAGCTACATTATTTTCATGACTAATTGAAGAAATTGACGAATAATTAGTTTCATTTTTTAATTTTACTTGAGGAACGTTATCTTTATGAAAAGTTTCAATATCTAAAAGAGATATTTTTTTATTAATTGCTTTGATAACAGCTTCTTTTAATGCAAATTTTCCAGCAAAATGAGTATAAGGATCTTTAAATTTTATACAATAACTAATTTCATCATTAGTAAAAATTTTACTGTAAAATTCTTTATTTTTAGAATATAATTTTGATGAAAATCTATCAACATTTACAATATCAATACCAATACTAAACTTTTCTATCAATAAATAAAAAGAGATATAGAATTATTTATACTCCACCAATAATGATGAACAGAATGGAAATAGAAAATAAAATAAAAGAAATATTTTTTGATGTTTTTTCAAATCTAAATGATGAAAATTTTGATTGGAATGCAAAACAGGAAGATTACTTAAATTGGGATTCTTTTGCACATTTAGAATTAATGACATCAACTGAAACAAAATTTAATATTAAAATTTCACCAGAAGACACTCTTTCAATTAGAACTGCTTTAGATCTATCAAACTTAGTTGAATCACGCATATGACAACTATTGTAGATTATTTAGAAAAACATAGACAGGATTTTCCTGAAAAAGTCTTTGTACAAATTGACTCTCAAAAGTGGACTTTTGAAAACATATACAATAAAGTAAATAAAATAAATTTAATTTTAAATCAATTTCCAACAAACTCAGTTATATCAATAATGTTTGATAATTCTATTGAATTTATAATATCATATTTAGGAATAATTAAAGCTGGTAAAATAGTTCATATAATTTCGCCATCAATTAGTAAAAAAAATTTTTTGGAACAAATCAAATCTTGTAATCCAAAAATAATTTTAACCTTAAAAAAATTTATTGGTGAATTTGAAACTATTCAAAATAAAATAAAATTAGTTGATTTTTATGAATTTGAAAGTGAAAATATTAGTAAGAAAAAAAGTGAAATTTCAGATATTTCATCTTTAATGTATACTTCAGGCACAACATCATCACCAAAAGGCGTTCCAATTAAACATGAAAATACAATATTCACTACAAAAAATATCGTAAATGTTTTAAAATATACTAATTCAGATATTGATGTAATTCCTTTGTCTTTATCACATTCATTTGGATTAGGTTGTTTACATACATCATTATTTGTTGGTTCCACATTAAATTTACATAAAAATACAATGAATATTTTAGAAATTCTTAATTCAATCAAAAAAAATAATGCAACTACATTTGCTGCAGTTCCTGCAACATTAACATTACTTGTAAATAGTTTTCCAGAAAAATTTGTTGAAAAATGTAATGGATTAAGATTAATAATTACAAATAGTACAAAAATTCCTAAAGATACAATTAATAAAATTTTAAATTTATTACCCAATACAAAATTCGCAACATATTATGGATTAACTGAAGCATCAAGATCAACATTTATGATTTTTAATGAAAACAGAAAAAAAGAAGAATCAGTTGGTAAACATGCACCAAATGTACAAATAAAAATTGTAAAAGAAAAAAATCAAATAAAAGAAGGAGAAATATTAGTTAGAGGTAAAAATGTAATAGATAATTATTGGAATTCACAATTTACTGAAAAATTTACAAATAATTGGTTAAAAACAGGGGATTTAGGTTATCTAGATAAAGAGGGATTTTTGTATCTAACAGGACGTAAGGATTACGTCATTAATGTTGGTGGTGAAAAAGTTAATCCAGAAGAAATTGAGAAAATTGTAAAAATATTAGATCCTATTGAAGAAGCAGTTGCAATCGGTATTGAACATCAAATATTTGGAAAAGTAATAAAATTACTAGTAAAAAAATACGAAGGATCAGAAATAGATATATCAACAATAATTAGTCATTGCAAACAAAATTTAGAAAGATTCAAAATTCCAATAAAAGTGGAATTTGTGTCTAATTTTCCAAAAAATGAGCACGGTAAAATAATAAGGTTCATCTTACAAGAAAAAAATAATGGAAATAATAAAGACGCCTAAAATTAGCAAACTTTTAGATCTAAAACCATTTGAAATTAATCAAAAAGAAAAAAATAAAGTTTTTAAATATGCAATGCAAGAATCTTTGAAACATCATTATGAAAATTCAATAGAATTTAAACAAATTTGTGATAATAAAGAATTTGATTTTAAAGGAAATTTTCAATTAGAAGAAATTCCATATATTCCAGTATCAATATTTAAAAAATTTGAACTAATATCAGTACCAAAAGAAAATATTTTTAAAACAATTTTTTCAAGTGCAACAACAAGTAAAACACCATCAAAAATATTTCTAGATAGAATTACATCAGAACGACAAACAAAAGCACTTGTTTCAATAATTACTGATTTTCTTCATGAAAAAATGAATTTTTTAATTTTAGATTCAAAAGAAACAATTTCATCATCAGATAACATAAAATCTAGAGCATCAGCTATTAGGGGATTTTTACCATTTATGAAATCAATAAAATTTACATTAAATGATAATTTAAAAATAAATAATTTAGAATTACAACAAATTGAAAATAAAAATAAATATTGTTTTTTTGGATTTACTTGGCTAATGTATCAAATAATTAAAGAGAATAAAAATAATAAAGAAGTTAAAAATAATTTATCTAAATTAAATTCACCGTTTATTTTACATTTAGGCGGTTGGAAAAAATTAGCAGATATCAATATATCACGTGAAGAATTTTATAAACAAATTTCAGAATTTTTTAATACAGAAAAAGATAAGATAATTGATATTTATGGAATGACTGAACAATTGGGAACAGTGTATCCTGATTGTAAATTTAATAACAAGCATGTATCGGTGTATTCAGATATTATAATTAGAAATCCTTTAACATTAAAAAATGAAGAAATAGGAAAATCAGGTCTAATTCAACTATTATCTCCAATTCCTCATAGTTATCCTGGAATTTCAATTCTTTCAGATGATTTTGGACACTTGGAAGGTATAGATGATTGTCCATGTGGAAGGAAGGGAAAATATTTTAGGTTTGATAAACGATCAGAATCAGCAGATTTGAAGGGATGTGGGGATACAATTGACTAGAATATTACTTTCAGAAGGTCAAATAGTTGATCAAAAAATTGAATCCATTGAGAAAATTATTGAAAATGTAAACAAGCAAAGAGAATGGCTTCATTCACAAGATATTGATGAATTATTAGAATTTTTTGCAATATTAGGAAAGTATTGGGCAGAAAAATTTTCAAAAGAAATTGGTGTCAATTCAAAACATTTGATTTCATTTTTATCAAAAGAAAATCTCGGGAAAAAATTAGATATTTCATTAAGAGGAGATCGTAGTGTTCTTGAAAAATTTATTGATCTATCTGATCCTAAATTAGTTTTTCATGCTCAACCTAGAGGTATAGTGGTACATTGGATAGCTGGAAATGTAGATATTTTAGGAGTTTTTTCAGTAATCCAAGCAATTATTACAAAAAATGTTTCAATAATTAAAGCACCATCAAAATATGAACTACTTTTAAAATTAATTGAAAGTATTAAGGAAATAAAAACTGAAAAAATTCTAGGTAGTGATTTAATAAAATGTATAGAAATTGTATATGTTGATAGGGATGATGAAAAAAATCAAAAATTATTATCTAAAAATGCAGATGTTAGAATTGCATGGGGTGGAGAAGAAGCAGTTAAATCAATTTTATCTTTACCAAAATCACCATTTTCTGAAGACATTATTTATGGTCCAAAATACTCTTACGTAATAATTGATGAAGAATCATTATCTAAAAATGCAGATAAAATTTCTCAAAGAATAGCAATAGATGTAAGTATGTTTGATCAATATGCATGTTCATCACCACATACGGTATTTGTTGAATCTGATGATCAAAAAATTATTGAAAGTTTTGCTAAAAAAATTGCAAAATCACTAGATGATGTAAATAGGATTTTAATTCCAAAAAAGAATACATCACCAGATAAAGCCTTAGAGATTTTAGATATAAGAACAGAGTACGGATTAAAAGGGAAAGTGATTTCGTCTAGTGGAACGGAATGGACTGTGATAACTTCAGATGAAAAAAATCTTGCTAAACCAACTTTTTCTAGAGTAATTCATGTAAGAAAATTAAATAGAGAAGAATTAAAAAAAGAGAATTCATCACGTAAGATTCAGACAATAGCTATTGTTATGGAACAAGAAAAAAGATACGAAATAATAGATAAATTGACACTTTTAGCAGGGGACAGGTGTCCAAATGTTGGAAATATGAGTTTATTTGATTCACCATGGGACGGAATGTTTGGAATGGATAGAATGGTAAGATGGATTACTACCTATAAAACCCAATAAAATTAATACTAATTTGATTTAGTAAATTGTATGTCAAAAAATGAAATTATTATTTTTGGTACCGGGGAATTTGCACAAGAAATTTTTCTATATTTAGAAAAATTTAGTAAATTTAAAGTAGTAGCATTTACGATTCATAAAGAATTTATAAAAGATAAAACATTGTTTGAAAAACCAATTATTCCATTTGAAGAAATAGAAAATAATTATCCATCTAATGAAGTTTCAATGCTAATTTGTATTGGTTTTTCTAAAATGAATAAAAAAAGAGAGAAAATATTTTTAGAAGTTAAAAATAAAAATTATAAATTAGAAAATTTTATTCATCCATCAAATCATGTTTGGAATGAATTAGAAATTGGAGAAAATTGTATAATTTTAGAAAATAATGTAATTAGACCACATGTAAGAATTGGAAATAATGTAATTATTGAAAATAATAATGTAATTAGTCATCATTGTATAATTAAAGATAATTGCTATATTACATCACAAGCAATAATTGCAGGTCACGTAACAATAGAATCTAATTGTTTTTTAGGAATTAATTGTACAATTAGAAACAGAATTAAAATTGCTAAAGAATCTCTAATAGGAGCTGGTGCAGTAATTTTAAAAAATACAAAAGAAAAAGAAGTCTATTCAGTAAATACAGTTATGCTATCACGTAAAAGTGATGAATTGGATTTTTAAAAATGCAATATGTTTTTCTTAGTCATGATGTTGATTGGAGAAAACAAGGACCTAGTTCTGAACATATTTTAGATAGAAAAGATAGATTTGATTTAGAATTATTTAATAAAACACCTATAGAAAAAATGTACTATAATTTTCCAGAATTTATAGAAATTGAAGAAAAATTTAACACAAAATCAACATTTTTTTTTAGAACAATCTATGAAAATGGAAGTATTTTTGATTATGAAAATGAAATCAAATTATTAAATAAAGGGGGCTGGGAAATTGGATTACATTTAGATCCATCATCAGTAGATAGTATAGAAAAAATTGCTAAAGAAAAAAATATTATTGAAGAAATTTCACATAGTAAAATAAAAGGTAACAGAGTTCATTTTTTAAAAACTAATGAACAATTACAAGAAAAATTAAATAAATTAGATTTTGTTTACGATTCATCAATTAAAAAATCAAAAAATGATTATAAAGAAGATATTGGATATTATATTAAAAATGAAATTATAGAATTTCCCATTACTGTAATGGATGCATATATTTTTACATATATGAAAATTAAAGAAGAAAAAATAATTTCGTTCTTTAATGATGTTTTAAACCATGCTAGACATAGTAATTCTGAATTTAATATTATTTCACTTCTTTGGCACGATAATGTTCTAAAAATGAAAGGAGGTAGAATGTATCCAAAAATTTTAGAATTTTTAGCATCACAAGAAGATGTGATTTTTTGTAACGGAATTGAATTATCTAAAATAATTCAAACAAAATTTAAATAATTAAAAATTAAACAAAATTAATCATCATTAGTTGAAATATAATTTTTATTTACTTCATATACAAATACAGCACTAAATCTATCAAGATTTTTATTAGTAAAACTGGGTGAAGTATGAACTAATTTTAATGGATAATTACCATCATCATTGTAATTAATATCTAAAACACTAATTGGGACAAATCCATTTGGGTTAAAAATTTCAGATGTTTGTTGAGATTGTTCATTAAAATACAATAGTGTATTATATGGAATCATTTTACCTAACAATGTTTCATTCCAAAAATAATTAGTACCAAAATTACTATTTGGTTCTAAATATTTTGAAAGTTCAACATCACCTATACGCATAAACCAGGATTTTTTAGATTCATCACCTCCACCGTTTAAAACATAAAGTGAATCACCATTCCAATCTCCAACTAATCTTTGTGCGGCAACATATACAACTACATAATCAACATCCCAATCTGTAAGTAAATTCCAAGCTTCATCAGGTGTACTCATAAATATTTTTGCAACGTTTGCAATTTTCCAGTCATTAAGTGTTGCATTATCAATTAAGGTAGTTCGTTCAGCAACAGTACTAATCCAATATCCATAATCCCACCAAGATGCAACAACTGAATCTTCAGGAGTATTGAGTTTTATCCATTCAAGTGTTTCTAGCCAATCATTGCTAGGAGGGTATGTAGTTCCACCATTAAGTATAGTTGGTGGAAAATCTACACCATTAATCCAATTACTAGTAGTAGGATAAACAAGTGGAATTGTAAATAAAATAAAAATAATTGTAATAGATGAAATTTTTAATGAATAATTTTTTTTCTTAGATAAATTAATTTTAAAAATTTCTTTTATTAAAATAGATAATCCAATGGATGTAAGAAAAATTAATGATATAGATGCAAATACCTCCAATCTAATAAATGCAGAACTAACATAAACACCAGTTATTCCCATAATGAGCACAAATACACGCATATCATTTCTTTCAAAAATTATAGATGAAGATATTTTTTTAGATAAAAGAAACCAAGCACCAAGTGCAGAGAAAATTAGTAAAATAGAATGAAAAAGGAACGATAGATGAAGACTTGTAGTTGCATGTTCTGCAACTGAGTCAGTTAAAGGATCTAAAGTTGTTAAAAATGGATTAAGTGCATTAAGATATCTAAAACTGGGTAATGGTAAAAAATCTAGTTCTTCACTTATTGTTACTAAAAAGGCTCCAATAATTAGAATTGAAAATAATAAAATTAATCCGTTTCTTATTTTGTATTTATCTTTACTTATTTTTTGAATAAATATACAAATTACTAAAAAGATAGTAGGAATTATCAATAAAATTCCTCCCAACCCAAATACAAAACTAGGTCCAGGTCGTTCAAACATAATTGCAGATAAAAGAAAAGTTCCTACAAACAATGGAATGCTCCAGAGCAAAAATTTATGATCTTTTCTAACAAAAGGTAATGCTAAAATAAATAATCCTACTGGAATTATAAAAAATTGATTTCCACCCCAAGATGCCATTGCAAAGGTCATAATGATTCCTCCAAGAAGAATTTTGGAAAATGCAATTTTTTTATTTTCAGATCTTATTCCACTAAAAAAGAAGTAGAAACCCAATAAAGCATAAAAAATTCCTAATGGTTCTGATTTAAACCATCCAATAGTACCTCGTAAAATAATTGGAAGAGATACTGCAAAAAGTAATGAAGCAAATAATCCTGCTGTAGTTCCTGCAAATAATCTTACTAATCCAAAAATAACAATTACAGTTAATGAACCAATTACTGCTGGAAATAATATAGTGAAATCATATAGAGTTGAATTTCCTCCAAATATCTGATAAGTGATTGCTGCAGTGATATGAAGCATGGTCTGGGAAGTGGCAGAAACATTTCTTCCAGATATTCCATCAAAATCTTCTGGTAAGTACCAACTTTTAGTATCATGCCATTGAAAATATTCAGATATTCCGTTTTCTATGATATATTCAGTAGCACGAAAATTAAAAAATGGATCAAATTCCATTAATTCATTGCCATAATCAGCAGGTTGAGATCTTATTAGAAAGGATATTGAAAATGCTAAAACTAGTACTCCAATTATAACAATATGATTTAATTTGAAATTAAAACTACCAACTTGAAATAATTGAGT
>Ga0209667_1001282_pt1 | contig 18626 bp, 17 predicted proteins | sample SaaInlV_165m_DNA_2_FD_184682 | JGI IMG/M metagenome (GOLD analysis project Ga0209667, IMG submission 184682) | Marine microbial communities from expanding oxygen minimum zones in the Saanich Inlet - Saanich Inlet SI037_S3LV_125m_DNA (SPAdes)... | ecosystem: Environmental > Aquatic > Marine >... | reverse complement strand
GCAGTGCTAAAGCAACCAATCGGCCTTCGATCAACAGTGTTTTTCTGTCGATCCACGCAATCCCTACAAGTGCTGAAACTAAAATAAGGTCATTCAAAAGTTCAGGACTCCACTGCCTCCAGCCGCAGAGAACAGCAGTCCCAATCGACATTGCCGCGTAAATTCCCAAACGCGCAAAAACATTTGAATTATTTGCTGAAGTTGTTTGAGCAAATTCGTTTGAATGCTCAGCAGCAAGTTGTTTCAAAAACAAAGCAACCCAGCGCTCAATGGTCCAGGTTATTCCAGCTCCAATTAGAGCACCTCCGGCAAGGCTTGTTATATCAAACATCAAGGATTTAATTGCTGTGACTTAGTGCTAAGGGAATAACTGGAAAGCTCAGGATTTTTTCCCATTTCAGGTTTTAAGTTTTATTTGTTCAGCGTTAAGCATTTTTGACGAAGTTTTAAAGAGTTCTAAAACCGTGTCATCTCATACTTTTTGTGGACAGTCAATGTTCATGGATTTGCGAATTTTATTTTCAATGCTGCACCCTGCAAATCATCATAACCATATTGATCAATTATTGCGTTAAATGTAACAGTGCCTTCAAACGTACGATCGTCAGAACGAGGCGCTTTAACTTCTATGCTGGTTTTTGCTTGACCGTTGGCGTTAAGCTGAATTGAATCAGGAAGAGTCAGGTTATAGTAGTCACTTGTCAAAAGTACTGGACCGGAACGTTTTACCGCATGATCGGAGCCTAAACGGACAACCTGAAAGTGCAGGTTTAGTTTTAAAGTTTTGTTTGCGGAAAAAGACGGTGCAGAGGGTTCAATCCGGAGTTTGAGTTGATTCGGAACAAGAGTCACTTTTTGCGGTAAAAAATCGGTTTTCTGCACGTGATAGAGACGTTGTCCCGCGTGGATTTTAACCGATGAAACTTTGTTAAAGACCTTTACAATTCCGGAAGAAACCGAAATGTTATTTCCGGTTTTTTTCTTCGTGAATCTAATTGATGAATCCGAAAGTTGTAAACGCAGACCTCCTCCTCCTATTTCTACAGGATTTTTCCCGCGAACAAAATTTCCCCAAAAACTACCGGAACGCAGCACCAGTCGGTAACGCACCCAGCGTGAGTTGTGACTCTTTCTCGCGCCAATCGTTATTTCCGTTGAGCCAAACAAACGTACTTCGGAACCATCGTTGAAAAAAATTGTTGCTCCGGATTTTTTTTCTGTCCGGACTCGGTACCTGTTACGCAGCATTTTTCCATTGAAGCCCTCGGACATTTTTTTTGCTGGACCAGCATTTACCTCTCCTTTCAGCCGCGAAAGTACTGCCAGCGCCGGAGAAGTTTTTGCCACTGCAGGCACCGTAACTGAGAAGCTCAGCATCAACAAACTGATCGTAAATAAACACCAGCGGAAGAATCGCATAATCAATTAAGGAGTTTCAGTTTGAACGGTCCCGCCGGGTAAATTCGAGCAGAGGATTGATAATTAATTCGGAACTCCAAAGACCGTGGCTTTGCAGAACTTTCGGCAGAATGACATATCGACCATATCGCAAACGTTTACCGGCGTCCCGTACAGATAAAAATCGCGGTTCGGCCTTAGCGGTAAAAAGCAAAGTCGCGGTTCCCAGTGATTTTAAGTCGTCACTGAGTCCTTCCCAGTTGATGGACTCTTCCAGTCCCAGCGCATACGCTTCCGGATTTCCCTGCAGAATCAGCTTTTCCTGAGCAGCGGACAAATGGTCCAGAGAATGCCATTGCTGAAGATAAGCGCTCACATTTCCTGAGCGTAACTGCTCCAGTTTTTCTTTGAGATATTTTGCTTCTTCAAGCTCCTGATAAGGTTGCGCACCTATTGAAATCAAGGAGCGGATTCTCCGGGGGAATTCTTTTGACATTTGAAAACCGACTTGTGCGCCTAATCCCATACCCAGAAAAAATGTGTAATCGGCCTGAACTTCTCGTAAAACATCAAGGATGTGACGTATTCTTGAGGCGATTGTGTAATGTGAAGCGTCTTCAGGCGCATCGCTTAAACCCTGGCCGAGAGGCTCAATCATCACCAGCCGAAAATCCTGTTCCAGCTGTTTTACATATCCACCTTCTTTCCAGGCGCTCATCGGAATCAGATGAGGTGTATGCAACAACATCCAGGGCCCTTTATCACCAGCCAGTTCATAGTGTATTTTTTGCTTATTTGAAACAACGATGGACATTATTCTGCTTCTCTTATTCAGGTTTTAAGTTTCAATTTGCGGACTTTTATTTTCTGTCCGGCCTGCGGAACTTTGTAATTCGTGTTGCTCCAATTCTTTCATTTTCTGTAGTTCTTCTTCAGTAGGACGGTGTCGCCAGCGGCGGTGAAACCAGGCCCATTGCTGGGGATATTCGCGTATACGCTGTTCCAGATGCAGATTCATTTTCCTGGTAACTGAATACACATCCTGTTCCATTTCCGGATGTTGTCGGACAAAATTTCCCAGCGTTTCAAATCTCATTCTGAAAGTACCATTTGGCTGCCGAATTACATTGTAACTCACAACGGACGCACCAGTCTTTAAAGCAAAAACTGCTGCTCCAACCGGAGTTTTTGCCGGAATTCCAAAAAATGGAACCCATGTGCTGAGCACATTTGTGTCCTGATCTATGGCCAAAACGAGCACCTCTTTTTCACGCAGGCAGCTCAGTAATTTTCTGATTGCACTTGAAGTTCCGCGGCGTAGAATTTCCATGTTTCCATGTTCACGCTGACTCTCGATCAACTCGTTAATGCGCGGATCCGGAAAATTCGTTGTTGCCGCTTTCATCTTAAGTCCGGAGCGTTTAGCGTACGCGGAGATCAGTTCCCAGTTTCCAGAATGCATCGCCAAAAGGATCACACCTTTATCCGCTTGAATTGCGTTTGTCAGCGCCTCTTCATTTTCTACCTCAAGCAATTCAGCTTCATCGCAAACTATTTGCGGTAAGCTTAAAAACTCAAACAGCATTTGCCCAAAATGGACAAAACACTCCTGCGTCCATTGCTTTCGCTGAGCAGCATCCAATTCCGGAAAAATAAGTTCGAGCTGTTTTTCAACAATCCCGCGGTCTTTACGAAGAACTTTATAAGCAAAACTTCCAACCCCGCGCCCCATTTTTTGCAGCTGCGGTAGCGACAAAATTTTGCCTAAGTACAAACCAAAACGAAAGACCGCGTACTCTACACCGCGCCGCAGCGAGGTCGTCCACACAGGACGATTTTTTTTGAATTCATCGTAGGTCGGTTGACGAATTTCAGTTTCAGGCTGTAGACTATCGGAGGTCACTCTTCTTTCAGTTTTCTATTTCCGGAATCAGGGCTAAGGCCTTTAGCTCTGGGCTGCAAGTGTTTCGAGAATTTCTTTCTTGATTCTTTCTGTAACAGCAGGAATCGTTTTAGAATGTGTTTCCAGTTTCTCAAGTACGGCTAACTCCTCCGGAAGTTCCGGTTCAGTACCCAATGCTTTCCGGACGGTTTCACCAAATTTCGCCGGATGTGCGCAAGCCAGACAAATGACGGGTGTCTGAAGATCAGTTTTTTCTGCGGCTTTTACTCCGACTGCTGTGTGGGGGTCTAATAAATATCCGGTTTGTTGGTGAAAATCCCGGATTGTCCTGACTATTTCTTCATCACCTACACGAGCGGAAACAAAGTCTTTCTGGGCATTTTTCAGCAGTTCACCTTCAATAGTAAGTTTTCCACTACGGTCAAATTCTTCCATCCAGTGCTGGAGTTTCTCTGCAGAATTTCCTGCAAGATCAAAAAGATACCTTTCAAAGTTGCTGGAAATTTGAATGTCCATCGACGGACTATAAGTTTCTTTGAGCTCAGTTCGATGATATTCCCCTTTGCTGAAAAAGCGGTGCAGGATGTCATTTTCATTTGTGCCAATAACCAGTTTGTCAATGGGCAGCCCCATCCGCTTGGCGTAAAATCCTGCCAGGACATTGCCAAAATTTCCGGTTGGTACCACAAAACTTACCTGCTCAGAATCGTCCTTTGCCACCTGAAACCAGGCGTAAAAATAATATACAATTTGTGCCAGAATACGTGCCCAGTTGATCGAATTAACTGAACCTAAATAATATTTTTTCTTGAAGTCTTGATCATTGAAAAGCGCTTTTACAATCGCCTGCGCGTCGTCAAAAGTACCTTCGATGGCCAGGTTGTGAATGTTTGGATCAAGGACTGTGGTCATTTGCAATTCCTGCATAGGACTGACCCGGCCTTTCGGATGAAGCATAAAAACATCCACCCCTTTTTTTCCACGCAGGCCATGGATGGCAGCGCTGCCGGTATCACCGGAAGTTGCTCCTATGATTCTCAAAGGATGATTACGCTTGTCTAAAAAGCACTCAAACAAGTTGCCTAAAAACTGCAGCGCTACGTCCTTGAACGCGAAAGTAGGACCATGAAACAACTCCAAAATATGGATTCCGCCCAGCGAATTTACTGGCGTGATTTCCGGATGACGGAAAGTCTTGTAGCTCCGTTCAATCAGCGGTTTTAGTCCTTCCCGCGGAATTCTTCCGCTTGTAAACAACAGCATAATTTCAAGACTTAAAGCTGTAAAGTCCAATGAACGCCATTCCGAAAGCATGCTCCGTACATCCGGAAATTCAGTTGGAACCAGCAAACCACCGTCATCTGCGAGCCCCATCATTACTGCTTCCTCAAAGAGAAGGTTTTTTACTTGCCCTCGTGTACTTGAATAGCGTGTCATTTTGTTGTATCTTTATACTTGTTTAAAAGTCGGCAGTTTTAGCTTTGTCCGGAATATTAACGGAATAATATAGGCTGTCGGAAATGCTGATTACATCAAAACTTACAATGTCATTTCCAAAACATTTATTATTATTGCTGATTTTCTTTTCGGGAAGTTGTCCAATTTTTGCGGCATCTTTTCCAATACTTCCGGAGGCACAAGTCTATCATACTGTTGGAAGTAGAGGAAGCACTTACAGCACAGGAGCACTTGGTTTGTCACTTCATCTTTATGATGAACCTGAAGGTCCAGGACGTTACTTCCACTTGTTGGCTTTGAGTATTCCGGCAAAAACTATCGGTTGGAATAGCAGAGTTGGCGATTTATATTTGAGTGAAAGCGGATCCGGTTTTGAAATTGGTGTGCACGATCAGTGGGTATCGCCTGCCGGAAAAGGCGCTACTTTGTCACTGCGGAAAATTCAGTGGCCTCAAGTACGTCAGGGTGATACAGAATTGGGGGAAGGCTCTTCAGACATTTTGCACATGGGCTGGAGCTGGGTTTCTGGAACGCCCATCATTACTGTGTGGTTGATGGGATTGGATATTGCCAGCCTGAATCTGCCTCATGACCGGAAACTGGAAATGCAGTTTGCTCTGGGAATGCGGACAGCTTTTTGAATTTTACCAGCCAACTGGAATTTAATGACAAAGACTAATTTGCCCGCCAAAAAAGAAGAGTGGTTTTTTGAAAGTTACATTCAGGGATCTGTGATGGAATTTGGCCCTCTTGAGGTTGATGAAACTGAGGTGCTTGAATTCGCTCGACGCTATGATCCACAGCCTTTTCACATAGATCATGAGGCAGCAAAAAAAAGTCAGTACGAAGGAATTATCGCCAGCGGATGGCAGACTTGTGCCTTTGTGATGCGGGCATTGGTTGATAATTACTTTTCTCCTGTTTCAAGTCTCGGTTCTCCGGGAATTGATGAACTGCGTTGGATACTTCCGGTACGTCCGGGAGACAAACTAATGGTTCGTGCCACCATTATTGAAACCAAACGTTCACGTTCGAAACCTGACAGAGGCATAGTGCGTACATTCATCGAAACAATAAATCAGCACGAAGAATTAGTAATGAGTTTTCATGCAGTGAATTTTATGCTCTGCCGGAAAACCCCTTGAAACATTCTCAGATACAGTTTTTCAATCCATCTTCATCTTTCTAATCAAAGCAGGCTAGCTGTATAGCCACAATAATTCTAAAGCGTTTCGAATTTTCTTCTTAGCAGGATGCAATAACTCTTCAAATTTTACTTCTTCAAACAAAGTAATTGAATCTAAATTTGAGGAAGGGATTGTACCATCTTAAGAAAGGTTATCTTAAATGTCAAAAATTTTACTATTGCACACAATTGTTGTTTAGATATTTTTCAGTAACTCAAGGTTACAGTTCTTTCCGTGGCTTAATGAAACAGTTTCCGGAAGCAAGCTAAGAAAGACTTCAGCAGACTTCGAGAGATGCCTGTTGTTGGGGCAGTGGAGAAAATATGTGGCCTTTATATCTAGTCCCGGCAGGTTGATTTTTGTTAGCAAACCGGTCGCCAGTTCACGCTCCACCGCGGTCTCAGGAATTATTGTCAGTCCGAACCCTCCCTCCAGTAACCGTTTAGCAGTTTCTACATTTCTCAGTTCAATAAACCTTTCGGTAGAAAAGTTAGTACTATTTTCAGCCAGCCATTTTTCCAGTTTTTTACGTACCTGTGTTCCATTTTCCCTCCAGATCAAAGGGGTGGAAACGAGGGCTTCAATGTTGACGGTTTTGACTCTAGCCAGCGGGTGGCTACTACCGACTACGGTGATGAGTGGCTCCTCGTGAATAAGAATAGAGGTGATCTCAGGTTCATTTTCCTCCAAGCCGCCGAAACCGAAATCTATCTTACCTGCCAGTAGCATGGAATTAACTTCATGGGAATTAACATTGTTCAGTTTTATTTCTATGCTGGGGTATTCGCTGTTGAATTTGCCAATAGTAAGCGGGAGAAAATAAGTTCCAAAGACCGCACTGGTCGCAATCTCCAGTCGCCCCTTTTTTAAATTTGAAATCTCCTCAAAAAGAACCTCTATTTCTCTCAAGTCAGCTGTGATAATGCTGGTTTTTGTCAGTAGTAATTTTCCCTCCTGGGTTAGTTGAACCTTTTTCCCAGAACGATCAAATAGACGCACACCACAGGCAGTTTCAAGTGCTTGGATCTGTTGACTGACTGCTGGCTGGGACAAGAAGACCTTGCGGGCGGCTTTGGTGAAATTACCGGTGGTAGCAACAGCCTGAAATGTTCTCAGTTGGTCAAAGTTCATAAGTATTCCTTATGAGTACAATTATGTATTTTAATTTCATTTATATCTTTGATCGTGATATTTTGTTGAATAAGAAGAAAAAGGTACTAGTATCATTGTTTTTGTCTACTCTACTTAAGAGCACAAATTAAAAAAAGTGCAAAATAAGTTTTAATGGAGTCGAAAATATAGATAAACTCAATTTGCTGATATTTTGAATATATCAATAATTTATCTTGGAAATTATAGAGCAATATATCATAATATTTCTGTATTATCAACCAGATAAGATGTTTTGCATTTGTTTCAAACAAAGAGTAGCAAAAAACACTACATTTTCGACCCACTTTAGCAAACCACAATGAAACTGGAAAAGTATTCAAAGTAGATTATGACTAACAGTGTCTGGACCCCATAATTAGTTTTTGCTGTATAAGAAGTAGCGTCAAGCCCATAAATATATAGCAGTAAAATTGATTATTCGAAGTAGATTTTGAAAATTAAATCATTACAAATTTAGCGTAAAAACCAATTATTTTGTTTCTACATGACCTTCAATTTTTTTCAATAATATAGTTTTGCTTGATCCCACAGTTCTTATTTTTTTAAGCAGCGGCCTTTTTCTAGGCTGGTCACTTGGTGCAAATGACGCAGCTAACGTTTTCGGTACTGCAGTTGGCAGCCGCATGGTTCGTTTCACGACTGCTGCCATTATTTGCGGTATATTTGTGGTTCTCGGTGCGTTCGTCAGCGGAACCGGCGCGGCACAAACTTTGGGCAAACTCGGTGCGGTAAATGCCATTGGAGGATCCTTCATGGCCGCTCTAGCCGCAGGCTTGACAGTTTACTGGATGACCAAATTAGGTCTGCCTGTCTCAACCAGCCAGGCCATTATCGGTTCGATTATCGGCTGGAATCTATTTAGTGATTCTTACACGGACATCTCTTCCTTACTGAAAATTCTTTCCACTTGGATTATTTGTCCTTTGCTTTCTGCAGTTATCGCGGCGTTATTGTTTTCAATTTCCAAAATTTTTGTACGTAAAATTGGTGTTGGTTTGATACATTTAGATGGCTATACCCGTCTGGCCTTAATCCTTGCAGGAGCCTTTGGAGCCTATAGTCTAGGAGCTAATAACATTGCCAACGTGATGGGGGTTTTTGTGCCCGTGGCACCGTTTCCGGATATGCAGTTTGGGCAGGGTTTCAGTATTTCTTCAGCGCAGCAGCTATTTTTAGTGGGAGGCTTGGCGATCGCTGTTGGCGTCTTCACCTATTCCAAGCGGGTGATGATGACCGTAGGTTCTGAACTGATGACTCTCACGCCATTGGCTGCGTGGGTAGCCGTAATGTCACATTCAATCGTGCTTTTCCTTTTTGCCTCTGAACGACTGGAACAGCTACTCGCGAATATGTCTCTGCCAACAATTCCGCTGGTTCCAGTTTCAAGCTCTCAAGCTGTGGTTGGAGCTGTGATTGGAATTGGAATGCTGCAGGGAGGCAGGGAAATCCAGTGGCCACGTGTTTACAGCATCGTCAAAGGCTGGGTTATCACACCGATTATTTCATGTTTGCTTTGTTTTGTCGGTTTGTATTTCCTGCAAAATGTTTTCCAGCAAACAGTACAGCGTGATTCAAATTATCAGCTTTCTGCCAGTGTCATCGAAAAGTTTCAAAAAGAGGGAATCGAAACGGATGGACTGCATGAACTTTCAGGCACCATTTTCCGGACGTCTGCCGAAGTTGTACGCTCCGTTAAGGATAAAGTGAACTTGTCCAGCAAACAGGGACTGAAAGTTGTAGAATACTCGTTGCAGCAAAGGCTGATTGTAACTGCCGAAAAAATAGCTGACTTGGACAATAATGGACTTTCACCAGTACAACTGGAAGCCTTGAGCAAATTAGCGGGTCAAACTTATAATTATCCCTGGCAACTGGGAGACGCATTGTCCGAAATCAGCCCGGAATGGATCGTTCTGGGAGGAGGTCTGAAGGACAAGTTACATGACCGTGACATTAAACAAAAACTAGCATTTTTATACAGAATTTTTCATCGGAGAGAATTATGAACCCTTTGAGTTTATTTTTTAAAAAACAGTATGCTGTTGAAGAAAAAATACAACGTCTTTTGCGTTACCTTGAAGATATGGCGCATCTTTATAAGGGGTCTTATGAGGCATATCTGGATGGGAGCAGTGACGAGTTTACTCAACGAAATGAAGATCTTAATAAAATTGAAAAAGAAATGGACGATCTAGGACTTCAGATTCAAATGACACTGATGCGAGAGTCTTTAATGCCAGATTCTAGGGATGATCTGCTCTGGTTTTTGACAAAACTCGACAAAGTTCCCAGCAGTTTCAAACATTCACTTGCTGAAATAGCACTAGAAAAACCGGAGATTCCACAAGACTTTAAGGTTCCGCTGAAAAAAATGCTGGATCACACCCACAAAGCTGTAAAAGCTTTGGCCCACGCTACAGATTCACTATTTACAGATTTGAGAGCTGTTAGGCAGCATGTGGAAGAAGTCAGTCGTCAGGAAAGTGAAGTCGACCAAGTGGAGTATAAACTCCTGCAATCAGTCTTTGAAAATGAAAAATATGAACTGGCGAGGAAGTATCAATTAAAAGGTATTTTTAAACAACTTGGCGCAGTCACAAATCTTGCCGAAGACGTCGCAGATGCAGTACTTATTCTGGCCACCAAGCACTCGACTTGAATAATATGTTTTCTTTGGTCAAAGGTACCAGAGTCGCTATTTGTAATTAAAGTGTTTTTTCAGAAGAATTTTGGGGGCTTATTTTGTTGGTGATTTGAGCTTTGCGTAGAATTGATCAAAGGTCATATTTATTTTGTACTCTGTTATCTAAAGAAGAACTAATAAAAGTCTTATGGATCTGCTAGAAAACCTAATTTTCGGTTTCGAAACACTAATCGGTTGGAAACCAATTCTTGTAATCGTTGCCGGAGTCATTGTCGGTATCATGGTAGGAGCGATGCCGGGTTTATCTCCTTCTACAGGTGTGGCACTTTTGGTCCCCTTTAGCTACACAATGTCTCCTTCTCTGGCAGTGATTCTGCTGGTCTCGATTTATATTTCCTCAAACTATGGTGGTTCAATTACAGCAGTTCTAATCAACACTCCAGGTACTCCCGCTGCTGCTGCGACTGCTCTAGACGGATACCCTCTGACTTTGAAAGGAGAAGCAGGGAAAGGCTTGGGATTTTCACTGATTGCTTCAACGATCGGGGGTATTTTCGGCGTTATCATTTTGATCTTGTTTGCTGTCCCGCTTGCTAGGCTGGCTATTGGCTTTCATCCAGCAGATTATTTTGCTCTCGCTGTCTTTGGTTTGACCACGGTTGGTTCCTTGGGCCAAGGCAATGTTGCCAAGGCTATGGTAGCGGTTTTATTTGGGCTGCTGATAAACACTGTAGGAATTGATCCAATTTCTGGAGTCTCCAGGTTTACTTTCGGGATTGATCAACTTTATGATGGATTCAGTCTCATTCCTGCACTGATTGGTTTGTTTGCACTGAGTGTGGTTTTTACCGCTATTGAGGATGGTAAACTTGGAACCAAGTTAGTTAAGAAAGTAACCGGGAAATTTCCTACGCTTTTGGAAACGTGGAGAGTAAAAAACACCATTATGCGGTCTTCAGTGTTAGGTACAATCATTGGAGTTTTCCCGGGTGCAGGCGCAACGATAGCGTCGTTTATCAGCTACAATCTGGCACAGCGCAACAGTAAAGTACCTGAAACTTTCGGTTCAGGAGCTGTCGAAGGTGTGGCGGCATCAGAGGCGGCAAATAGTAGTTCGGTTGGCGGGGCGCTTATTCCGCTGCTTGCGCTTGGTATTCCCGGAAGCGCAACAGATGCTGTCCTGATTGGTGCATTGCAGTTGCACGATATTACTCCGGGACCATTGCTATTTGAATCTAATCCGGAAATTGTTTATGGAATCTTCTCAAGCTTGCTCGTTGCCAATGCTGTCATGCTCTTTCTTGGTTTTTACGGAGTTCGTTTCTTTGCAAAGGTGGTTGAAGTGCCGGCAAGTATTCTCTATCCAATGATTCTTGCAATCGCTTTGATCGGCAGTTTTGCTGTCCAGAATTCTTTTTTTGATGTGGGAGCCTGCATTGGTTTTGGATTAGTCGGTTGGATTTTCAAACGCTATAATTATCCTGTGGCGCCAGTAGTACTAGGTATTGTCCTCGGGAATCTTCTTGAAGAAAATTTCCGCCGTGCAGTGATGATGGATGGTCCGCTGGTTTTTTTCACAGAACCGCTCAGTCTGACCATGTTGACAGTGGCAGCTTTGCTGTTTGCTCTGCCTATTTATAGAAAGTATAAATCAAAGGCGTAATTGTTTTTAACAGGACACAGCAAAGTGTGTCATTTTAACTATCCAAAAAGGAGATCAAATGGAAGGAATAAAACCACGTTTTGAGTTCAGGACCTGGGCCAAGAATTTTGGCAAAGTCGAAGAAAAACTCTATGCTCTCTCAAAATGCGAAATGATTCGCGAGAGCAAAGAAATTTATATAATCTCTGCTGGAAACAGCGAAAATAATACAAAAATCCGCGATAAGTTGATGGACATAAAAGTTTTTGTTCAATCAAAAAAAGGGCTGGAGCAATGGGATCCTCTCATGAAAGGGGAATTTCCGATGAGTGCAACAATGCTCAAGGATGAAGTTTTTCCTGCGTTTGGTGTTGAAATGCAGGAACTGACTGAGAATGAATACTCGTTAGATTCATTTCTGCGTGACATTATTTATTCTCATTCTCAACTTATTCCGGTACAGGTTTTCAAACGCCGGTTTGCTTTTACGATTAACGATTGCATCACCGAATTAGGAGAAATTCAATTCAACGGTGCAACCCAACAAACTGTAGCAGTTGAGTCGGTTGACATAGAAGCAATTCTCGAAGCAAAGGAAATGCTGGGACTCAACGACTATGAAAACCTTAATTACCTCAGGTCGATCAAGCGTGTTATCGGCATGGACCCGTTTCCGGGAATGTTTAAACTTTAATAAGGAAAGTCATGGGAAAAGAAATTGAACGCAAATATTTGATAAAGGACGATTCTTGGCGTGAATATGCCTCCGGCACAATTTACCGTCAAGGATATTTATCAACTGTGAAAGAAAGGACGGTACGAGTAAGAACCATTGATGATAAAGGTTTTTTGACTATTAAAGGCATCACCATAGGCGCAACCCGAAAGGAATATGAATACGAAATTCCAACTGTGGACGCCAACGAGATGTTGGATGAATTATGCGAAAAACCTATTATCGAAAAAACTCGATATAAAATACCCCATGCTGGTTTGACATGGGAAATTGACGAGTTCGCAGGTGTCAATCAGGGTTTGATTGTCGCCGAAGTTGAACTGGAAAGTGAGGAACAAGCCATTGACTTTCCTTCATGGGTAGGGGAAGAGGTGAGCGGAGATCCACGCTATTTCAACTCTAACCTGATTGCGAACCCGTACACCACCTGGTAGTTCAATTTTGAGATTTGCTAAGGGTGGGGAACCGCTGCTGATTATTGTTGGCTTGTGGATGTTTCTGTTTTTATCAGTTAGTTCCAAGCCAGACAGTCTGCAGTATAACTTTCAGAACTACTTTAAGTCAGTAATTCTTAGATTTGAATTTACCGAGATTAAACGTTTTTTCAGTGTTAAAGGTTAGAATTGCTGGCTATTTATGGTCTGATTTTTCTGTAATCAACAAGGAGAACCAAATGAGAATCAAGCATTTGACAATTGGACTTTCGGTGTTCTGCATCGCAATGAGCGGAATGGTCCAGACTGTATTAGCCGTGTTTCCGAAAAAACCTATCACCATCATGGTGTACGTTAAACCCGGGGGGGGCATCGATCGGGATTCCCGCAAGCTGGCCGTCATAGGTGAACGGCTGACCGGCGCAAAATTTGTGGTGAAAAACAAGCCGGGAGCTGGGGGTATTGTTGCAATGAAGTACATCCTGTCACAACCCGCAGATGGATATACTCTGTTCGGAACGACAAAGTCACCTGTTTACAAGACTGTTTCAGCAAAGAGTGACATCAACCTCGGTGACTTCGAGTGGCTGGCAATGAGTATGTCCGATCCGGAAGCCATCATCACACATCGTGAACAAACTGTGAATACCTGGGAACAGATCGTTGCTGATGCAAAAGCGTTGGAAAAGCAGGGAAAACGGCAAATGTGGGTTGGGCCTGCCGCAGGTGGTCTTGATCATGTAATGGCAATGAAAACTTGGAAAGCAGCCGGGATCAAGGCTAAATATATCCCCTTCAAGGGTGGCAAAAAAGCCATGATCGAGCTACTGGGCAAGCGTGCTGTAGTCTATGTGGGAAATGCTCAGGACATCATTGGACAGCCAAAGCTGAAAGTGGCTGCTTTATCACGTACCAAGAGGCTTTCTCAATTTCCCGATGCTCCTACTTTCCGGGAACTGGGAGTTAAGGGTATGGACAATGAAATCATGTGGCGTGGTTTTGCCATCAAAAAAGGCATTTCTGCAGAAGCTAGAAAGTTCTATGATGACTTGTTTTCCAAACTGATGAAGGATTCAGAATGGATTGAATATGTCAGCAAAAGAGGAGTGGATCCTGTCTATTACAAGCATGACAAGTTCTATAAAATAGTTTTAGAGGATAAGGCAGATGTTACACGCTGGCTAAAGAATTCGGGAATTCTAAAATAAAGCTTGGTTTACTATTTTCAACAAGATTTAAGATGAGGGCCTCGTTTGCGTAACTTAACTCGGCCCGTGTTAAAAGGTAAGTTGGCATGTCACTATATCTATTGGAATGATTTCTTCTTATTTCCTATAGTCTGCTCAAATAAAGTGTCTTGTCACCTTACCTTAATTGTACTCAGTATTGTGTCCTATTATCTTATAAGTTTTCAGTTTTTTGGTCTGATTTTTCAACCTGATAGCAGATAGCTAAAAACGGACGGCCAAATCCTTGGTCATGCAAAAACTACTGAAACCTTGATTAAAAGCTGACTTTACAGATTTTCGTTCAGAGACTAATTATACTTACATCATGAATCAGAAAGAAAACCACTCAACAAGTTATTCCGGAAATGTACTCCTTCCGCTAAGCATTTTATTGCTTTGCGGAGTGTTCTACTCGCAGACTTTGGATTTCCCAGAACTTGAAGATGTAGGCCCGGAAGTGGTACCATATCTATGGATGATTATCATAGTTATTTTTTGCACTTACCTAGTTTTTCAAGCAGTAAGCAAACGAGGGAAACCAGACCCTGAATCAGGGCAGCTGCGTACTTTGTTTATCTATGTTGCAATCATAGTATTTTATCTGCTGGTGATCGAAAGTGCCGGTTATTTTTTAAGTACGTTTATTTTCCTTGGAGCCTCAATGCTTTATCTAGGATTTCGAAAATGGCTTACCATTGTTGCGATTTCACTGGGTTGGCTTGTTTTTTCCTATGGTGTTTTCTATAAACTGCTTTATATACCTCTACCAGTTGGTCCATTTCTTAGTCCTTGGATTGAGTAATTGGAAACGGTTCGTTTTCCTTTTGCGATTCAGGATTACTTTTCGGAATTACCGATTTAGCCATTTGGCTGGCATAATCATAAATGCGTTTCAGTTTTTCAATTAATTCAATTTCAACGGCATATGTCGGTAGTCTAAGAGGTTCATGTACCACTAGACGTTGGGCTTGGTGATCTTCTGCAGCTGAGATTTGCTGACGGATCTCGGCTTTCATGACTCTGACGGATTGAGCCGCATCGAGATCATTCCCGGTGACTGCATTTAGAGCAGTGTAGAGTGCTCTGCAGACAACATCGTGTAGTTTTAATAATACTTCCTTTGTTTCTTCGCTGATCTGAATATTTTGGGCTTTGCATTTTTCTGCAAGCGCAATCAGGTCTGTTTCAATCAAGTCTCCAATTCGCTCAAGGTCATTAGTGGCTCGCATTAATTCTGCAATCTCTTTTGATTGTTGATCAGATAGTTTTTTTTTGCTGAGTTGTCCAAGATAGAAAATAATTTGATCATGCAATAAATCGATTTTATCGTCTATTGTAGCAACTTGTTCCATTTGTTTTATGTCTGAATTGAAAAACGCAGGCATACTTTTTTTCAACATTTCCTTGACACTTTCACCCATGTGGGCAATTTCCATTCTTGCTCGATGTAAAGCAAGTGAAGGCGTATCAATTAAGTCCTCATCCAAAAAGATGGCACGGTCAAGAGAAATTTCTTCCCCAAGTGGTGCATCTGGAACCACCCACTCGCAAAAACGAGCAAAAAAACCAGCAAACGGTAAGAAAAACAGAGCAATTGCCACATTAAAAATAGTGTGAGCGTTTGCTATCTGTCTTGGAGTTTCCTGAGCCAACTTTTCCATACCGGAGAGTTCTGTTGCCACTGAAGGCGAAATTGCTCGTACGAATTGTGCAAACCATGGAATGAACCAGACAATCATCAAAACTCCTATTACCTTGAAAGAGACATGTGCCACAGCAACACGCATCGCTTCTCGTGGTTTTCCCAAACTAGCTAATCCGGCAGTTATACAGGTGCCGATGTTTGCGCCGAGGGCCAGAGCGATGCCTGCTTCGAGAGAGATTAGCCCCTGCGATCCCAATGCGATCACCACACCCATCGTTGCTGAAGAAGACTGTACAAGCGCTGTAAAAAGCGTAGCTATCAGAATTCCAATGACTGGGTTGGTGACATTTTGCATGAGAACGACAAAAGGTTCATAACTTCGAAGTGGGCGCATGCCGTTGCTCATCAACGACATCCCAAAAAAGATTAGTCCTAACCCCATGATCAGTTGGCCATATTGGCTTATCCGGTCTTGCTTACTCGTAAAAATCATAGCAAAGCCTACTGATACCAGAATTAATGAGTATTTAGTAACTTTGAAAGCGACAATTTGTGCGGTAATAGTGGTGCCGATGTCAGCTCCTAGTATTACTCCGATGGTTTGTGAAAAGGTCATCAAGTTTGCAGTGACGAATCCAACCAAGATCACAGTGGTTACAGAAGAAGATTGGATCACTGATGTCACGAATGCACCTGTGAGCATGCCCATTATTCGGCTAGTTGTGACCGTGGCTAGGATCTGTTTCATCCTGTCTCCGGCTACTGCCTTCAGGGCTTCCGACATTTGCTCCATGCCATAGAGAAAGAGTGACAAACCTCCGAGTAATGTTATTAACATAGACCACCATTCCATCATTCAATCTCCTTACTATCTTGTTTTTCGGCCACTGATACTTCCTGTTTAACAATAGTCACTGGCACAGGACATAACTGAGCCACCCGTTCAGCTTTGGATCCCAAAAGTACATGTGCAAGACCAGTACGCCCGAGACTTCCCATGATGACCATATCCGGATTTATATTTTCTACCACCTCCAGAATTCTTGGTACTGGAATTCCAGATACTAATAGAGTTTCTGCATAAACCAGGGATTTTATATCAGGATTATCTTTTTGTATTTCATTCATAAATTCTTTAAACTTGCCTTTTGCAAGCTCCTCAATTGTCTGGAATTCTTCTGTGCCGGAATCCCTAACATAATAACCTGGGGACGAAACTGGGTCATGGATAACATGCAAAATAGTTAGCCTTGACTGCAGACGATCTGCCAATGTTGCTGCAAAAAAGAGAGCTGAGCGGGAATTTTCTGAAAAATCAATTGCAGCAACAAGGTGATTTGAAGACAAGTCATTCATTTTTTATCTCCTAGTATGAATGTTATAGAGCATCTATTGTTCTTAGGTAAAATTCTCCACAACTTTCTAAGAAAAACAGAAATGAAAAACAGTATATTTATCTGAATGTTAAGCTGAAGTAGTTAACAATAAAAAAGGTATTAGTGGTTCATTATTTCCCAGTAAAAGTAGATGGGGGAGAATAGCTAAAACTAGCACTATATTGGGCAAATTACAACTTGTAATTGATCGCACATTCCCAGGTTATCTTCAGCGAAATATTAAGCAACTGGATAAACTGACTGATTCAGTTCAATTATAAAAATTCAGCTGAAGTACTCTCTAAGTCAAAGACAAAATATCTGACGAGTTAAGGTATATTTTGTTGCAACTATTCTCTGTTACCAATATTGCAGAAGACCTCGTGGATTTAGTGCTAATTCTCGCTCCCAAGAACTTAACTTGAACGCAAGTGATGTTTTTGCAACTCCATTATTATTTGAGTAAATTACATAATTAATTTGCAGATGTGGATTTTGCGTTTTGTGTATTTTCGTTATTGTTTTTATCATTGATGGAGCCGTAATAAATCTAAAATCCACCATTTATCATTTGGACTGTAGGGAGAAAACTTACATATTTGGGCAGTAGCCTACAATAGATTGCTCACTTCCTCTCGAGATGGCACGGTTTTATGATTTTTTCTGGTTCATCAACACCATCTTATTTTGATCTAACAAGCTTAGAATGCAGAAAAGGATCAAATCTTAATTCAGATTGAAGATTGAAATAGTCTTAAGAGCACCCCAAGCAAGGTGAGGATGTTCGTATCTCCAACGTTGAAAAAATAGGCATCTACTTGAACACCTTCTACGAAAATCAAGACACATTGTTTTTTGGACGTTTATTGAGATTTCCGGCTCAACTCCGCAACGGAGAACAATGCCGCCTCAGGATGGATTTTGCAGTTTATTTGAATTTCTGTAGACCCAACGGACAGCGGTTATGAGCGAGCTAAAAGCCCAACACGTTCCCTGGTCTGCATTGACCCAGGAAGGTCACCTGTCCCGCTTGTTGCTACTGTGTTTTGGTGTTTGGCTTTACGCGGCGGATTCTACACTGGTTGCCACTGTGATGCCGGTTGCCGTGGAAGACATTGGAGGGATTCCCTTTCTGAGCTGGACCTACACGCTCTACCAGCTTGGATCAGTAATGACGGGAGCCATCGCAGGCTTGATGGTAATTCGCACTGGGATTGCCAAGGCCCAAATCTTCGCCGGCATTATCTACGTCATCGGCTGTGCAATCAGCGGTTACGCTCCGGATATGACCACCATGATCCTCGGACGTCTCTTGCAGGGCATGGGAGGTGGCGGATTGGTGTCAATTGCCTTTATCGGTGCGTCCACCCTGTTTCCGAAAAGATTGTGGGTACGGATCATTGCCGTGATTTCCGGAGTTTGGGGAGTGTCCTCTTTGTGCGGGCCGTTGATTGGTGGTTATTTTGTAGCAGCGGGAAACTGGCGGGGTGCATTTTGGGCGTTTGCGGCACAGGGATTGGTAGCAGTGCTGGTGGCACCTCCGCTCTTAAGGCGGAAATTCCAGACACAAAAGGAAAAGACTCAGACTATGCCATTGGCCCGATTGGGGCTTTTAGGTGTCGCAGTGCTGGCAATCAGTCAAGCCGGAGTAGTAACCAATACAGGAATCGCCGCTCTTTTATGTTTGACAGGGATTGTGCTGTTGTTGTTGTTCTTCAAACAGGACGCAGACAGCGAAAACAGGATTTTTCCCCGAGGTATCCTCAATCCCCGGACAGTTTCAGGTTCAGGGCTACTGATG
>Ga0209667_1001277_pt1 | contig 18662 bp, 23 predicted proteins | sample SaaInlV_165m_DNA_2_FD_184682 | JGI IMG/M metagenome (GOLD analysis project Ga0209667, IMG submission 184682) | Marine microbial communities from expanding oxygen minimum zones in the Saanich Inlet - Saanich Inlet SI037_S3LV_125m_DNA (SPAdes)... | ecosystem: Environmental > Aquatic > Marine >... | reverse complement strand
AAAATAATTAGAAAAATATCTAGTATGAACATAGAAAGAGATTCAAAGAAATTTAATCATATTGGTCCATTTTTGATGAATTATACAACAAAAAAAGAAAAATATTTTCAAAATGCAGAAAAAGCAAATCAAGTTTTTAAAAAAATATTTTCAAATGTAGAAAATCCTGTGAATAAAATTAAAACAACAATATCAAAAATTTTTCCAGATTATAAAATTTCAGGAATTAGAGAAAATCAAAGAAATTATGCATTATGTACTATTAGAAGACATGAAAATGGAAAATCAATCCCATTACACAAAGATAATGTAAGTTATGAGGGCGTGGAATATGAAGTATCAAAGATCAATACTCAGCTATCATGTATTTTACATTTACAAGAAACTGAAAAAGGCGGAAATTTATCAATTTACAATAAAAGATGGAAGAAAAAATTAGAAAAATATAGAGAAATAGAATTCGGATATAATTCAAACATTAAAAAAAAATCATTGTCAGATACAATTGAAACAAAGTTAGGGGATTTAGTAATTATTAATCCAAATTATCTTCACGAAGTAAAAGAAATTCAAGGTATTTCTGACAGGGTTACATTAGGAATGTTTTTTGGAATTGAAAATAAAACTAAAAAGATCTTTTTCTGGGCATGATATTCATCAAAGTATTCCAAATAAAGGAAAAATTGGATTAATTAATGGAATAGAGTAGATTAAGGGATTAATTGTTATATGAGTTAATCAAGATTTATTCAAATTGCAGAAAATTGATTATGAAGGAACAGTATGGGTATTAAATTACAATAATCCAGAACCGCTATTAGATCATGCCATTCACATGTTAGAAAGACACGGAGTAAAACGTGAAGATATGGAGATTACAGAAACACCAAAAGCCAAAGTAGGCGCAATTGTTGTTGAGATATGGCCCTATGAATTGGTCGTAGCTAGAGTAAGAACAACTAGAAATGATTCATTCATTAGCGGTACTGAATTTAACATCGAATTAAAATTAGACGAAAATGGAAATTACATAGATTACCTTTGAAGAAAAAGAAAATTCAAAATATCATTATTCTCAGTATTGCAATTACAATAATTGGTGTAATAATTGCATATAATTATTCAATAGACACTACAAAACAAAAGGGATTACAATTTGGAAATGAATTAAGTCAAATTGAAAATAATATTTCTGAAATACAAGGAAAGTTTTATTCTGAAAAAACAAAATGGGTCGAAGGATCAATTTCTAAAGAAGAATTATTAAAATTTTATGAAACTCATATTGACAATTTTAGAGAAATAATTTCAGAGTATGACAAATTAACACCACCAGAATTATTTCAAAGTTCAGTAGCATTACTAAAAATTTCAGCTGAAACTCAACTAGAAAGTGATTTACAATTTATCGAATGGATAAAAACAGGAGATGATAAAGCAAAAATCAGATCAGACACGTTAATTCAAGAAGCATATGAATATCAAAATTTAGGATTAGTTGAATTTCAAACAGCAAAAGTAGGCATAAAACATTATGTTGGAGGAGAAAAATTTGAAGAGCCACAAGGAGTTTCTCCACAAAAGGTAGTTCTAGTAACAGAAAAGATGAAAAAACAATGTAATGAGCAATTTAGAAACGAATTAGGAGAATTTGATTCCAATGAAAAAGAAATTGAGTGGTTTAATTGCAACAATAAAGCAAAAGAATGGAAGATAGAACATATGCCATAAAAAAAATTAAAGTAATTCTAATTTTTCCAACATGGTTAAAGTTGGATAAATTTCTTGCAATAAATTAGATTTTTCAAGAGGTGTGGGTTTTGAAAATTTTATAGGAAAAGTTACAGTCAACATATCTTGATCAGTATGAGAAATACCAACAAAATGAGAAGTATTATTTATTTCAGAAAGAAAAGATTCCCATTTTTTTAAATGAATAGATACACGGGACATATTTTGTTGCACTTTAGAAATAGTTGTATTCAAATCAGTATCAAATAGTTGAAATTTTACTAAAGGAATCATTATCATTCCACCCAATATATAATCATGATTTTTAATTTTTGATAAAATTAAATCTTCAGGATTTTTTATTTTAGAAAGATCACCATAATCAGGATCAAAATAACCAGAAATCAATTTTTTAGAATCAAATATACGAAAATAGCCATCTTCAAATTCTAATTTCCAAGATAACAAGAAATTACTCACCAACAACTAATTACTAAACTTTTATTCAACAATTTACAGATTATACGATTATACAGTCACAAATAAGAAAGTGTTTTCAATTATCAGTTTCAAGTAAATTCAATGCTTTTTGTAAGGATACCTCAAGTTCATTAATTCGTTTTCTAAGTTCTATATTTTCATCCCTTAAAGAATCTCTTTCTTTAGTAAGTATTTCATTAAGATCCATAATTAAGCAAAAAACAATACACTATTTTTATATTACAATTTAATCTAGGTGTAAAAATCAAATTCAGTACTACAAAGTATGAGAATTTACTAATTTCTCATCCAATAATTTTACTTCAAAAATATCTTTTAAAAAATATTTTTGTTTTGAGTGACTAGCACAAAGCAATACAGAAGACCTAGAATCTCCAACATTATACACAGTAAGATTAATTGGTTTATTATTACAGCATATACGACTAACATCAATACCAGTAACTTGTTTTGCCATTTCAAACCAAATCAATTTTTGAATTTTATTAAGATGACGTATTGATTGTAAAGCTAAAGTTTGTTTTTTAATTTGTCTTAATGTTTTCCTTATTTCTGGTGAAAGATGTTCAAACAATATTCAAAATAAAATTGTCATTTACATAAGTTTATCACATTTAATAAAAGATAATTAAATAAACTAGGAATCAAAGTAAAGATATGTCAATATCAAAAGAAAATAAAGAATTCATAGACAGTCTAATTGAATATTATATTAGCGAATCAGAATCATACAAACAAATTGCAGAAAATTTCAAATCAGAAGTAGAATCAATTCCAGACACTGCATTTGGCATAATCACTGGATGTGTATATTCAGGATTTCTACAAGCATATCAAAATCAACAACAAACACCCAGTCTAGAGGACATTGATGAATTTAATCAAATAATTAAAAAAAAGGCATTATTAATTAAAAAATCAATTACAGAACCAAGGGAAATTAAAACTGAATCCAAGTAGAAATTAAAACTAGGCACAGATCTAGTCTAAATATAAAGAAACTTCATCAAGAAATCAAAATGTAAGTAATTTAAAAAAAAGCAGTACAGTTTAATTTGAATTGTAAAAAATAAATGTATGAAAATTGAGGGCGGTAAGATTATTTTTGGTTTAGGAGTATCATCAGCTGTAGCAACTGCAGTAATTGCACTATATTTCTCAATTCGTTAAAGATAAATCATAAAGATAATACAGTAAAATATTGTCTGCAACAAATGAATTTAAAATAACACAGATAGTAGATAATGGTCAAATAATTCAATTAACATTGATTGAAAATGTTTCTACAGAACCAATTTCACAAAAACAAATGATCATAGAAAATGTTTCTAAAAAATTAGATTCCGAAACAAAAGAACAAGTAATGCCATTGTTAGAAGCAATTTTACAAGCACAACCAACTGTGAATATTAAATCATATCAACAAACACAAATTACAATAGCAATGCCAAAATCAAGATACGATGGTATGGGCAGACCACAGGTAGGCAGTACAATAGAAGTTAACTTAAAAAAAATCTAAAGTTTTGAATTTACTTCATCTAAAGTATGTAATGCCAATGAACAAGTAAAGTTTTTACAAATAAAAATAGAGGTTCTATCTTCAAAAGATTTACCAGTAAAGAAAGGATATTCAGAGAGAGACTTTAACTGATCAGAATTTTGAACAGTTACCATAAAAGAATTGGGCAAATAATTTGTGAATAATGATTTACAGAGTTCAGAGTTTTCAGAATTAATAACGGTAATTTCAATAGGCTTTTCTAAATACAAAGAAAGAGTATTCAACAAATATCCAAATCCAAATGGATTTTCAGCAGCAATTTGTGCCTGAGATTCCATTATTTTCATTGCAATATCAAGAAAACGGGGTTCTTGAGATAAATGATATAATCGCAACATTACATAAGAAGAAACAGAATTTCCAGAAGGTAAGGATAAATCATAATTACTCTTTGGGCGAATAATTAATTTTTCATGATTGTCAGAAGTCATAAAGAAACTATTATTTTCTGAATCCCAGAAATGATCAATTAAATGATGACCCAATTTTAATGCAAGTTTAAGATATTTGGAATTGGGTTCAATTTCAAATACATCCAATAATGCATTTACAAAATAAGAATAATCTTCAAGATACCCATTAATTTTTGCAGTACCATTTTTGTAAGTTCTTAATAGATCATTATCAACAAATAAATTTTTTTCTATAAAAGAAATACAATTTTTAGCAGCATCCAGATATCTAACATCGTTTGTAACACGAAAACCTTTTGCAAAAGCAGTTATCATTAATGAATTCCATGAAACTAAAACTTTGTCATCCAATCCAGGAGAGATTCTTTGAGATCTTACTTCTAATAATTTTTTTGAACATGAATTTATAATCTCATATACTTTTTGTTCTGAAATTCCAAAATTAAATGCAACAGTGGAAGTATTAAGATTATTACAAAGAATAGTATTTCCCTCCCAATTTCCACCATCTGTTACATCAAAATAAAGACAAAATATGTCAGCATCACTTCCAAGAATTTCTTTAATTTCTTTTTTAGTCCAAACATAAAATTTACCCTCTACACCTTCAGAATCTGCATCATATGCAGAATAGAAACCACCTTCAGAAGAAGTCATTTCACGTAAAACAAAATCAAGTGTTTTTTGTAAAATATCAAGATAAAAAGGATCTTTAGTAATTTGATAAGCTTCACAATAATTTACAGGCATGAGAGCATTATCATAAAGCATTTTTTCAAAATGAGGAACCAACCATTTTGTGTCAGTTGAATATCTATGAAATCCACCTCCAATTTGATCAAAAATGCCACCCTTTGCCATTTTGTTTAGAGTTTTTAATGCAAATTCATTGAACTTTGGTAAATTAGCCATCTTAGAGTATCTAAATAGAAATGAAATGTTTGCAGCATTTGGAAATTTAGGAGCAGAACCAAATCCACCATATGTAGGATCACCTAATTGAAATAAATTCATAGCAGCTTCATCAAGCAAAGTTCGTTCCAATTTTGTTGGAACAGTAATTTTTTCTGTTTTATGTAATGCATGAATAAAACTTTCTGCAGATTTTTCAACGTCTTTTGGTTTTTCTTTCCATGCTTGCGCCAACTGTCTACAGATACTTCCAAAACCAGGTCGACCATAGGAATCCAACACAGGAAAATAAGTTCCAACATAGAATGGTTTTTGATCAGGAGTAAGAAAAACGCTCAAAGGCCAACCACCCTGTCCTGTCGTAATTTGACAAGCCTTTTGATAAATATCATCTATGTCAGGACGCTCTTCTCTATCAACTTTTATGTTTACAAAATGTTCATTCATAAATTCAGCAACATCATTATTTTCAAATGATTCATGTGCCATTACATGACACCAATGACATGCACTATAACCGACACTCAGAAAAATGGGTTTATTTTCATCTTTAGCTTTTTGTAATGCTTCGTCATTCCATCCATACCAGTTAACAGGATTTTCTGCATGTTGAAGTAAATAAGGACTGGTTTCATCAATAAGATTATTTTTAACCATAATTAATCATAAATTTTAGAATATTTGTACCTAGATACAAAAATAATTACCAAATACCCTTACCTTCAGTTAATTCGTAAATTCTAACATTAATTCTTTTAAGGAATTTTGATTTTGATTTGTTAGCTTTTTTATCATGACTATAATCTTTTTTTTCAAGTAATACTTGTAATCTTGCTAATTGTTCTAAAGATAATTTATCAAATTCATGTTTGGATGAAGAAATTAAAGTTAATAATTTAATTCGTTCACGATCTTCAGAGGTAACATCAGTCATATCATAATACACATCATTTTAAAAATAAATCTTATCTTACTACAATATTTAGAGATAAAATAAAAACAGTATGTTAAAATTCAATGAAAAAATTTTCAATTTATGGAAAAAATGCGTGCAATGGTACTTTCAGAATGTGCAAAAATTGAAACAAATCCTTTGAAATCAACTAAAATAGATAAACATCAGATTGAAAGATCAAATGAAATATTACTAAAAATAGAAGCTTGTGGTGTGTGTCATTCTCAACTTCATGGAATTGAAGGAGATTGGAAGCACATAGGAATTCCAGATACATTACCAATTGTTCCAGGACACGAAGTTGTTGGAGAAATAATTGAGATAGGAGAAGATGTGACTAAATTTAAAATTGGAGATAGGGCAGGGATAACTCCACTATTAGAAGCATGTAAAAATTGCCAATACTGCAATGAAGGAAAAGAGTATCTTTGTGAATCATCAAAAATTACAGGTGAGACATTGAAAGGAGGGTATTCAGAATACATCACAGTAACAGAAGATTTTGCTACAAAAGTTCCAAATAATATGAAATCAGAGTATGCTGCACCATTATTTTGTGCAGGGATAACAGCTTACAAAGCAGTAAAAGCTGCAGAACCAAAAATAGATAAAAAAATTGGAATATTTGGTATTGGAGGAGTAGGACACATGGCAGTACAATTTGCCAAAATAGAAAAATGTAAAGTAATTGCATTTTCAAGAACTCAAAAGCACTTAGATGTAGCAAAAAAATTAGGTGCAATTGATACAATGATATTTTCTAAAGAACAAGAAGAATTTCTAAATAAATTAAAAGAAAAACAAGGATTATTAGATGCTGCAATTGTATTTGCTCCAGCAGATATTGTTACAGATACTGCAATAAAATCAGTAAAGAAGGGAGGAATAATTGTAATTGCAACAGTAGGAGAAAATCCAGAATTTAGTGCATTTGAGGAAAAAACAATTCGAGGCACACTGATAGGATCAACAAAAGACATGGAACAAGTCATAAAAATATGTGATGAAAATGACATTGAAGTAATTTACGAAACATTTCCATTAGAAAAAGCAAATGAAGCATTACAAAAGTTAAAAGATTCAAAAATAAATGCACGTGCAGTTTTGGTTCCACAGATTTAGAGGGGAATAAAGAGAATCAAAATGAATTGTAAGAGATGTCATCATACAGATGAAGTTCACATTCCAGATGAAAAAAGTAAGTTGATGATAAAATTAGGTGAATGTAAAATTCCAACCTGTACATGTAAACAGTTTTTCAGCCCAATTGAAGAAATAGATGAAGATTTATTGTAGGAATTAGAAATATTATAAAAATAAATAATTTATGAAATTTTTATTTTCAAAAGATTAAATCGATAAAATTGCGACAAATGCAGATACAAATACAATTGCAATTGTATTAAGTAATTTAATTACTGTGTTAAGAGCAGGTCCTGCTGTATCTTTGTAAGGATCTCCAATAATATCACCTACTACTGCAACTTTATGAATTTCAGTTCCCTTCTCACCTTTCATTTCAACTAATTTCTTTGCATTATCCCATGCACCACCAGTATTTGCCAAGTGGTATGCCAACAATATTCCAGTAACAACAGCACCCATCAACAATCCAGCTACTGCAGTTGGGCCCAATAAAATACCAAGAATAATAGGAGAAACGATTGCCACAAGTGCAGGTTTCCAAATTTCTTTAATGGAAGCTACAGTTGCAATATCCACACATTTTGCATAATCAGGTTTTGAAGTTCCAGCAAGAATACCAGAATCAGCTTTGAATTGACGTCGCACCTCATCTACCATTTTACCTGCAGCTCTAGATACACCATTGATTAATTGACCAGTAATAATAAATGGAATTAATCCACCAATCAACAATCCAACAATGATTGCAGGATTTGTTAAACTATAATCTAAATCCAATACACCTGCAAATACATGTGCAGCTTCAAATTGAAATGCCTGAATCATAGCTAACGCAGCTAACGCAGCACTTGCAATTGCAAATCCCTTTGTAACAGCTTTAGTGGTATTTCCAACTGCATCAATTTCATCTGTTACTTTACGATTTTCTTCACCCATTCCAGTCATTTCAACAATACCACCAGCATTGTCTGCAATTGGTCCAAAAGCATCAATACTAAGAACAATTCCTGCAAGACTCAACATCGCCATTGCAGTCAAAGAAGTTCCAAAAATACCATAAAGTACTGGATCTGCACCTTCAGGTGCTGCTGCAGATGAAATAGCATAAGATACGATAATTGCAACAACTAATGCAATCATAAACGGTCCTGTGGATTGCATTCCTTTGATAATTCCCATTAAAGTTAATGATGCGTATCCCCATTTTGCAGAATCTGCAATTTCCTTTACAGGACCTTTTTTGTAACTCGTATAGTTATCAGTAATTTTTTGAATGACAGGGACTAGTATAACACCAATAACAGTGGTTCCAAATAATGCATATGCAGTAGAAGATTGATCAATAAATTGTGTAATAAAAATATAGTTTAATGCAATTGCGATAGCAGCTGAAACATAAAATGAACGATTGAGAGGCTTCATAACATCGGTTACCCCTTTTGAACCAACAATCACAACGCCGATGATTGATGCAATCATTCCAGAAGAACCAATTAAAATTGGATAAAGGAAAAAGTTTGGTGCACCAATTAATGCTGCAATGAGTAGTGCTGCAAGTATTGTAACAATATAAGATTCATAAACATCAGATCCCATTCCTGCTGCATCGCCAACATTGTCACCAACATTGTCTGCAATTGTTGCAGGATTACGAGGATCATCTTCAGGAATATTTGCTTCAACTTTTCCTACCAAATCTGCACCCATATCTGCAGCCTTTGTAAAAATACCACCACCAATTCTAATGAATAATGCAATAAGACTAGCACCAATTCCAACTCCAGCAATTGTAATTGGATCAGGATAAATTAAGTACAAACCAGTAATTGCTAAAAGAGCCATTGCGGGAACTACTAAACCAACTGTAGCCCCACCTCTAAATGCCATAGCAAATGTCTTGCCAAGACCATCACCACTAAGATTTGCAGCTCTAACTGCTGCTTTGACCGTAATTTTTAATGAGATAACGCCTGCAACTGCAGATAATGTTGCACCAACTGCAAATGCAATACCATTTGAGGGTTGTAGAAATGCACCAATAATTACTGAAAGTGCAATTGCAACAGGAATAATAATTTTCATTTCACGTTTTAGAAATGCTGATGCACCTTCTTTGACAGCGTTTGATATGTCCATCATTTCTTTAGTACCAGAAGGTTGTTTGGTAATCCAAGCAACCAATCCACCTGCTACCAAAAAGGAAACAATTCCACAGATAAATGGAAGAATTTCAGCAAAATCCATAGTTATCTCCCATTTCCCATTTCTTATAAATATACATCAAAAAGAGGAATTTTTACTTCTTTTCTTATATGGTGAAAATGTTTTGCCACGAAGTCCTTGACGGACCAACTTATTGAATCGCTTTCCATGTGCAAGATAAGGAAATCGCATATGAATTAATTCATGAACAAGAGTATTTTCAAGAGTTTTCTCATCAGGGATTTTTCTAATATTAAGAAAAACCAAATTATGTTGCAGATATGATACACCATAATATTTGTAAGCTGATGTCCTTCTACCTTCTGTCATCATTTTAGGAGCATCAAGAACTTCTTTAGTAGTTAATAAAATCACAGGTTCAGTAATAGAAAATCGTTGAGAATAGATTCCAACTTTTTCTAAAATTTGTAATTTAAGATCAGGATCTAATTTCATAGTTATTTGTGGAGTAATCCATGTTTATCTTGAAATGTCAATTGTTGTAAGATAATTGGTTGATTTTGATTCGACAAATTATGAATAAAAAGGGTCAGAGGTTATGTGGGGTAATCACAAATCATACAGCCACCGTCTCATCACACCCCGATTATATCATTAAATCAAGTAGTGTTTGTGCTTTATTTCTAATTTCTGTAGTAATCTGGACTAAAACTAGTCCTTTATTGGGTTGACCATACAAAACAACTGAATTTTTTGGAGCATGTATACAGACAGGTAATACCAGTAAATCTTCTTCACCATTTACAATTAAACGAACAGGAGAATCCATCCCAAATGCTTTTTTTATTATTTCAATACTTTCTAAAGTAATTTCAGCAGCAGGATTGTCAATTTTTAGTTCACATTCATTTCCATGTTTTGGAAATTCTCGTTTTTGTCTTTTTTCAAAACCGTCAATGATTTGTAATGATGGAATTATTTCATATTCAATCATTTTTTCAGTAGTTTTATCTCCAACGGTAATAATATAGGAATTGTTTGAAAGTTGTTTTTGAATATTTTCTTTATTATCTTGACCAATAGGTAACAAGATCCCTAAAGGGATTTTCAATTGTTCTCTTAGAGAATCAGGTAATTTCACAATAATCAGATTAAGAAGTATTCTCAGATGTAGGTGTATCGCTAGTGGATTCAGACTCATTTGTCTCAGATTCCATCTCTTCCTGTAAGTTAGATGCTATAATACTACATTGGGCTGCAACATTTTTTGCACTAGATCTAAATGCATCAGCACTTGGAGAATTAGTATCAGTACTCATGATAGGTTTTCCTAAATCAGAACCAGACATAATTCCATAATTTAATGGAATTTCACCTAAGAATGGAATTTTAAATTGTTCACTAATTTTCTTAGCTCCACCATCACCAAAAATGTAATGTTTATCATCACAATTGGGACAAATGAAATGACTCATATTTTCTATTACGCCAATGATTGGAACATTTAATTTTTCAAACATTGAAACTGCTTTCACTGCAACATTACTTGCAACATCTTGAGGAGTTGTAATAACAAGAATGCCAGTGATAGGAATTGTTTGTGCAAGAGTTAATGGAATATCTCCAGTACCTGGAGGAAGATCAACAATCAAGTAATCTAATTCAGACCAATTAGTATCAACTAAAAATTGTTTTAAAATTCCAGAAATTATAGGACCACGATAAATTGCAGCTTGATTAGATTGGTCTGCAAAAAAACCAAATGAAACAACTTTCAATCCATTGCAATCAGCAGGTTGAAGTTTATTATCTTCAACTTCCATAGAACCATCTTTCATTCCCAACATCAAAGGAATACTAGGTCCGTAGATATCTGCATCAAGTAATCCAACTTTAGCTCCTGTTTGAGATAATGCCAGAGCTAAGTTTAATGAAACAGTAGACTTGCCTACACCACCTTTTCCACTGGCAACTCCAATAATATTTTTGACAGTTGCCATTTGAGTGTCAGCTTCAAGTGAACGACCTTCCATTACTTTGGCAGTTACATTCAAATCAAAATTTTTCAAGTCAGAAAGTTCAGCAATTACTTTTCTAACATCATCTTCAATCTCCACATTAAAAGGACATGCAGGAGTTGTTAATTCTAGAGTAAATTTAAGATCACCATCATTAAGTTCTAAATCCTTAATCATGCCCATTGAAACAATATCCTTTTTTAAATCAGGATCAATTACAGTACTAAGTTTTTCAAGAACTTGATCTATACCAACCATTGCATCAAAAAATCAAGATACAATATTTAAAGATAAGTTAGATGTGGAAAAAAATTGTGATTTTTTTCAAAAATCATCAAAATCTTTAGATTTTGAAGTCAAATCACCCAAAGATTCATAAATTGAAATTCAAGAAAAAATAAACAGTTGTTTTCTATATCTACCCTAGTTGATGTCGTTAGGATTCCTCCAAGCTTATTTGGAACTACGCTCAAAAAAGCTGCAGTAAACATTCTCAAAGAAAAGTATGAGAGTATGATTAATGCAGAATTAGGCTATATCATTATGATTTTAGATGCTAAAGTTGATGAAATGGGAAAAATGATTGCAGGTGATGGAGGAACATTCCACAAAGTACAATTTGAAGCACTTACATTTTATCCAAAATTACAAGAAATCGTTCAAGGTGAAATTGTAGACATTACAGACTTCGGAGCATTTGTCAGAATTGGTCCAACTGATGCATTACTTCACTTATCACAAGTTATGGATGATTATCTAAAGAGTGATGTAAAAATGGGATTAATTTTAGCTAACCAAAGTGGAAGAACATTAAAAGTTGGTTCAACACTCCGTGCAAGAATAACTGCAGTATCATTAGGAAAAGCTGCTGCAATGGGTAAAATTGGCATTACTTGTAGACAACCATTCCTAGGAGCAGATGAATGGATTGAAGAAGAAATTAAAAAAGCTGATGGTTCAGGTGAACCAACTAAAGAAGCAAAAGTAGAGGCTAGTTAAAATGGCTCGAGAAATGGCATGCAGAAAATGCAAGAGAGTGACAACAGAAAAAGTTTGTCCAGGATGTAAATCATCAGACTTAACACCAGATTGGAATGGGGTTGTACTAGTAGTAGACCCAACAAATTCAGAAATTTCAAAAACATTGGCAATTACTCAAAAAGGCAAGTATGCAATCAAAGTAACATAAAAAATTTCTAAATCTTTAAAATCACATTAACATTTAATCATAATATTGTCATTTAATTCAAAAAAACAATTAAAGCAATTTCTTGCCGAAGATATAGGTAAAGGAGACATCACAAGTGCGTTACTATCAAAAAAGAAGATATCAGTAAAAATAATTTCAAGGGAAAATGCCATTATTGCAGGCACAAAATATGCAAAAGAAATTTTTGCAATCAAAGGATGTAAAACAAAAATCATCACCAAAGATGGTTCAAAAATTAAACCAAATCAAAACATATTGGAAATTACAGGGAATGCAGATAAAATTTTAACATGTGAAAGAACCGCATTAAACATCATAACAAGAATGAGCGGAATTGCAACACAGACAAATCAACTTGTTAAAAAAATTCCAAAGAAAACAAAATTGTATGCAACAAGAAAAACAGCCCCAGGATTAAGATATTTCGATAAAGAGGCAGTAGAAATTGGTGGTGGAGAAAAACACAGATTACGATTAGATGAAATGGTAATGATTAAAGATAATCATATTGCAGTAGAACAATCTTTAATGGTACTAATTAAAAAAACTAAAAAAAAACATAAGAAATTTGAAGTTGAAGTTGAAAACACACAAGATGCCGTGCTTGCAGCACAAGAAGGAGCAACAATAATTATGTTAGATAATTTTTCTCCTTCTCAAATCATAAAAACAATCAAAGTTCTAAAAAATAAAAAATTACGAAAAAATGTGTTACTAGAAGCATCAGGGGGGATTAATTCTAAAAACATATCAAAATATGGTAAAACAGGAGTAGACATCATATCAATTGGAAGCATAACAAATTCAGTTAAAGGAATTGATGTTAGTTTAGAAATTTAGGAATTTAATTCTGTAAGTAAATTTGATAAAGGTTTATTTTTTGGGTCAAGATCTTGGATTTTCTTACAACAATTAAGTGCAATTTTATTCTCCTGTAATTTTTGATGTGAATATGCCTTCATAAGCAAGACTTCAACATCAGAATCTCCAGTTTCAAGAGCTCTATCAAAAAATGAAATTGCTGTACGATACTTATTTTTCAAATAATATATCCCGCCAATAGTAAATAATGCATCATGGTTGTAAGGGACTTTTTCCAGATAATCCAAGCCTAGTTTTAGTGCTTCAGGATATTTTTTTCCCTTTACAAGTTTTTTAAATTTTTTAAATTGTTCAATATTTTTTTTGAATGCAATTTCTTCAGGAGTTTTAGTAAAGAATCCAACCAAAATAATCACAGATTAACTGATTTCAAGCATTCTATCAATTGCTAAACGAGCTTTATCAGCAATTTTTTTTGGAACAGTAATGACAGTTTGTTCATTCATTAAAGTTTCATATACTTTTTCAAGAGTTATCATTTTCATATACTGACATTCAGCTTTTTCTGATGCAGGAATGAATGTCTTATCAGGGTTCTGTTTTCTCATCCTATACAAGATTCCAGTTTCAGTTGCAACGACAAAATTCTTTGATTTAGATTTACTAACATGATTTAACATTCCTTCAGTTGAAAGAATGGAAACTTTGTTATCATCATAACTGCCATCAGCAACATCATACATCATAGGTGTTGTACAACTACATTCAGGATGAATAACAAATTCAGCATCCTTCATTGATTTTAATTTTTTAGTGACATCTTCAGGAGTAATTCCTGCATGTACATGACATTCACCAGCCCAAATGTGAATATTTTTTCTTCCAGTCATTTTTGCAACATAAGAACCAAGAAACATGTCAGGTAAAAATAGAATTTCTTTATCTTCAGGAATTGCTTTTACAACATTTACAGCATTAGATGAAGTACAACAATAATCAAGTTCAGATTTAATTTCAGCAGTAGTGTTAACATATCCTACAGATATCGCAGTAGGATGTTGTTTTTTCCAATTTCGTAATTCATCAACAGTTATCGAATCAGATAAAGAACAACCAGCTTCCAAAGAAGGTAAAAGAACTCTTTTTTCAGGACTAATGATTGCTGCAGTCTCAGCCATAAAATGCACACCACAAAATAGAATTGTTTTTTGAGGAACAGTTGCAGCTAATCTAGATAAGCCAAGAGAATCGCCTGTAAAATCAGCTACATCCTGGACATCAGGGATTTCATAATTATGAGCCAAAATTACAACATCTTTTTCCTTTTTCAGTCTCATAATTTCATTTTTTAGAAATGAGGTATCCTGAACTAACATTATCGAAAAAAATTGAAGGAATGTGAATTTAAAGAATAGGAAATAGTCCATATTGTTCTACATAGTCTCTAAAAGCGGCAAGTTTTGCCATCTATGTACCAATTTGAATGTCATCTGAACAATATTTTCTTAAAGTTTCGATTGCAGACAAAATAGCCAACCGACTAGTTTTAGGATTTTGAGGATCTGGAATATTTTCAATAGTAAAAGTCATTTTTCCAGATTTTCCAGTAGCCTCAATATGATGAGTATTTTTATCAGTCTCAGGATCTGCAATAATTTTTACAAATGTTTTGTCACTGCCAATTCCAGATAAAGATACAAGAGCAGCCACATTGATGTTTGCAGGAAACAATGAAACAGCATCACGAGCAGTACCTTCAAAAATTATGGTTGATGAATTAATAGAATCTAAATTAATTTTAGATGTTTCAAAAAATTTTGCACCTTTTAATGAACGAGGATGTTTTGTTGTTGTAATAGATACAGATTCCAATTCACCTTTAATTGATTTTAAACCATCTAATCCGGCAATTGCACCAGATGGAAGGTAAATTGTTTTTTTGAAATGATCACATGCATCATATAAGATATCATAAATAGATTCATCCAATAATGCACCAACACTCATGATCATAAAATCCCGTTTATTTTGTAAGATACTTAGTCCATCATCCCTTACAGCATTTTGTGAAGCTGCTTCAACTACAATATTAACAGAATGAGACGATAGTAAATGAGAGTTTTCAACAATTTCAGGTTTATTATTTAATTTTGAAACAAGTAAAGAGGATGCCTCTTTAGAATCATCATAAACATGTGTCAAAATTCCAGGAATTTTACCAGAATCAATTGCAAGTGCAATTTGAGTACCCATTATACCACATCCCAATAAACCAATTTTTTTCATGTTATCACAATAGAAAAGTTCTCTTAATTAATGATAGTTTAAAATAAAAATCAAAATAAACGTTAGAAGTGGTAATCGATAAAAAGATAGTTGCAGGAGTAGCATTTTTTTTAATAGTATCATTTATTCTTCCCGTTAATGCAGATATTGAGGCACCATTAAAACAAATGAAAAAAGGTGTTTTACTAGAGGACATAATTTGTAGAAATGGATTAGATTTAGTTATTCGTACAAATGTAATGCCAGCGTGTGTAAAACCAGAAACAGCTGATAAGATGCAAGATAGGGGCATGTTAAGCACTACAAAATTTACAAAATTAGAAAAGGTAGTGACAATTCCTGCATCAAGTATGTCTATAGTAAATTTCTACATTACAGATCATGATTTGAATTTGGCACATGGTGCAATAGAAGTAGTGTCAACAGAAGGACTTTTCGAATTTACAATTAATGGAATTTCAATTCAAGGGCCTAAAAACATGATTGAAACTGGACCTAATACAGGTCAATTTTATTTAAAATTAGAATTGCCTGAAACAATTAATGGAAGACAATTAAGTCAAGATGATATTATTTTGATAAAATATTTGGATGAATCTGATTCAGTTGGAGAACAAAGAGTATCATCAAAGTCAGTTCCATTGACAAAGACATTTGCTAAAATTGAAACGCAAAATGGAGGTTCAAGAATTGGACATGAGTTTTTTGTAAGAGTGTTTGAACCGGATGCAAATAGAGATTCCAAAGATGAAGATAGAATTCCACTTAATCAATTAGAATTTAGAAGTGAAGGAGGAGTAAGAACTACACTTGCAAACCCAGAATTTGATGCTAATTCTAATTTTTTAATTGAAACAGGACCCAATACAAACATCTTTGAAGTACAAATCAAAATTCCACGTTATATTGATGGCAAAATTGTCCATATTGGAGAGTGGTATGAGATAAAATACATTGATAAATCCACACCATCAAATACGGATGAAAAAATTATTTTCAAGGGTAGGATTGGATAAGTTGTTTTAGTGGATCAACTTTGTCAAAGGTCAACACAACCTAAAGATTTTATTCAAACATACCAAGTATTGTTGTGCTCAATACAGTTTACAAAGATGCCATTATCAATAGAGAGAAAATGCTATCGATTCTAAAAGGTCCCAAATTTGAACAAATTTTACATAAAGCACAAGCAAATTGGAATGATTTTACCCCTACGAAAGAAGAGGTTACCACAGCAGGTATCGATAGCAGTTTCAACAACACTAAATTTCAAGGAATTGAGTTATGGGCAACTACAGCAGTTTCAATAAAATCGGATGGAGATATTCTTGTGGATCTACATGATTCAGGGTTAGGCTCAGATACAGATCTTTCAAGAATTGCAAGTAAAATGGAAATTGATGCTTGTGAAAAAACAGTGGAGGAAGTGGATTTAGTTTTAATGGATGGTTCGCTTCATTCACAATTTATGACAAGACAATCAGCATTAGATGCACAAGTTGTAAGAATAATGAATAAAAAAAAGAATGTTATTTTTATTGCAAAGACATCAAATACAAAAAAACAATTTGAGAATCTAGGGTCATTAGCAGGAGATATTTTTTACTATAATCATGTAACAAATGGTCCAGGGTTTAGTGAAATATTTGTAGAAAGAAATTATGGATTAGATAAAATAATCTCATCAACATTTGTAAGATTAAGTGATTCAACTCCAATTATTAAATTAGAATTTTTAGGAGGAAAACACGATAATGATGAAGTAAAATCAATAATGAATAAATTGTTTAAAACTAGCGTAGGCGGATATCCATATGCATTAAAGCTTGCACACAACAACTGTAAAATATCAGATAAGGAACTTGGAAAAATGGTTAGTTTGTTAGGATTAAGTAATGAAATTGGTTCAAGAGAGGTATTAGGATGAGTTTAGGATTCGTGGTAGGAGAATCAAAACCTACATCAGTTACAGCAATTACATCACGATCATTATCAGTTGGTGAATATATCAAAATCAGTATTGATGAAGGGGAAATTTTAGGATTAGTTGAGAGGTCATCAGTATCAAGTGCAGCATTTACAGATGTCAGAAATTTTCATGAAGCAGAAGAAAGTACAGAAATTGCAGACATCAATAAAAGAGATAAAACATTCACAGCGCATATAGGAATTTTAGGATTTTTAGAGAATTTACGTAGAGGTCAGTCAATAATTCCTGCAATTCCACCAATTCCAGGCACAGAAATCACACAACCGACAAATCAAGATTTAGAAGAAATTTTCAGTCCAAAAAAAGATGGATGGTTAAAAATTGGTAATTTGTTAAGAAATAAAAAAATTGAAGCTAAAATCAATCTAGACAGAATCGTTTCAAGACATCTAGGAATTTTAGCTATGACAGGAATGGGTAAAAGTAATCTAGTTTCATTAATCACAAAAAAAATATCAGAAGTAAAAGGAACAGTAATAATTTTTGATTACCACAATGATTACACAACACTAAACATTCCAAATGTGAATGTGATTGATGCAAAAATTAATCCAAGATTACTTGAAGCAGATCAATTTTCAGAAGTATTAGAAATTAGAGAAAATGCAGATGTGCAACAACGAGTTTTAAGAATGTCATTTACTCAAGAAGTGAAAGAAGCAGGAGAGTTTTGGAATAAATTAGAATACGAAGTAGATTTACTTGTAAATTCAGAAGATAAAAAATTAAAAGAAATTAGAACATCAGCATACAGAGTACAAGACATCATTGAAGATGCACAAAGAAGATTCGACGATATTTTGGATCCAGAAATTGGGAATCCGATGGACTACATTAAAGAAGGATGTACAAACATCATTAACATTTCAGAATTATCAGAAAAACAAGCAAATGTGGCAATGGGATTTTATTTGCAGCAATTACTAAAAGATAGAAAAAATGCAACTATAG
>Ga0209667_1001276_pt1 | contig 18662 bp, 21 predicted proteins | sample SaaInlV_165m_DNA_2_FD_184682 | JGI IMG/M metagenome (GOLD analysis project Ga0209667, IMG submission 184682) | Marine microbial communities from expanding oxygen minimum zones in the Saanich Inlet - Saanich Inlet SI037_S3LV_125m_DNA (SPAdes)... | ecosystem: Environmental > Aquatic > Marine >... | reverse complement strand
TAACTTCACCTTGGTCAGTAATTCTTATTTTTCCATTAACTGAATTTGGAGGTAAAGATCTTAATGTTGCTTGGATAGGTCCTCCCCCTCTGCCCGCAGAACCACCTCTACCATGAAAAAAGACAACCTCTATTTTGTGTTTTTTTGCTAATTTAACAATTTCTTCTTGCGCTTTATATTGATGCCAACTGGCACAAATTTTTCCAGCATCTTTACTAGAGTCCGAATAACCAATCATTACCTCCTGTTTATTTTGAATTAAATTTCTGTACCATTTATATGAAAATAAATTTCCCATAATAGATTTTGCATTAATTAAGTCATCCAATGTTTCAAATAAAGGTACAACTCTAAGTTTGTTTTTAATTTTTGCCTCTTTTTGCAGAAAAGATACTGACAATATATCTGACGCTGAAGATGTCATTGAAATTACATAAGCACCAAGACATTCAGATGGTTCTTGAGATATCACATTAAATGTTTCCCAAACTTCTTTATTTTCTTTATTTTTAAATTGAAATTTATTAATGATATTTTTTTTTGAATTTAATCTTGATTTTAAAAAATTAATTTTTTCATTTTCCTCTAATTTTAAATAGTCTTTATTGTATTTTTTTTTTACAAATTCACTAATTAATTGAGTATGTCTAGAAGACTCTTGTCTTATATCTAGTTTTGCTAAATTAATTCCAAAACATTTACTTCTTCTCATTAAATCTAATAACTCGCCGCTGGCTAAGTTTTCGTTATTATTTTGTTCTAAAGATTGTCTTACTACTCTTAAGGGTTTTAATATTTCATCTTTAGATTTAAGAAGATTTTTTTGATCTAATGGTTTTTTATTTACCAAATGCTGTTCAATCATTCTATGAGTAGCTCTCATTTTGTTTCTTAACGGTCTCAAAAATACTCTATATGGTTCAAATGATTTTCCAGTTTGTTTCAATATTTTTTTTGAACATTTTTCCATTGAATAAGAACTAATTATTTTAGTTAAAGATTTTTCATACAGTTTTGCAGCCTCCCATCTTGATAGTAAAATTACTTCTTTTGTAACTTTTGCTGTAACATTAGGGTTTCCATCTCTATCTCCACCCATCCAGGATCCAAATTCAATTGGATTAAAATTTTTTGGCAAACTTTTGCCCATATTTTGAATAAATATAGAATTTAATCTTCTATAAACTTTTGGGATTGTGTCCCACAAACTATCTTCAATTATTGCTAAACCCCATCTAGCCTCATCAAATGGAGATGGTTTAAATCTTTTTAGGTCATCTGTGTTCCATATAATTGTAAATTCATCAAAAAGTTTTTTATCTAATATTTTTAATTTTGAAGGATAATCTTTTAAAAGATCTCTCTCTTCCAATATTTCTGTAATTTTATGATATTTTTGAATTAATGTTCTTCTCTTAACCTCTGTTGGATGTGCAGTTAACACTACACCAATATTGAGATTTTTAGCATGATTATATATTTTAGTGTCCGAAATTTTTTTATCATTAAAAAGATTTTCAAAAATTTCTTCTATAAATAGATTAGTTTTGTTTATTTTTTTTTTATTATTTTCGTATTCATTTAAGCTTCTTGAAGCATCTATAGATTCTGCCAAATTTATAAGATTCATAAAATGTGTAAATGCTCTAGTTAGTTTAAATGTATTTTTTGGATTTAAATTTTTTATAGTGCGAATAATTTTTCTATAAGAGTGTTTATTATTTAAATTTGTTTTGTTTGCCTTTGAAAGTTTTCTTACTTTTTCCACCAATTCAAAAAATTTATCTCCTTCTTGATCTTTTAAAACTTTTCCAAGTATATTTCCTAGATATCTAACATTTTCCCTTAGAAGTTTTGTGGGTATTCTATCGTAGTAAAGGTCTCTTTTTTGCATTTACTATTGTAACTTTATTCTGTAATAACTTTAGTAATTTGTTGTCCTAGATTATCTACTTTTAGAACCATTTCATCACCATTTTTTAGAAATTTTGGAGGATTCATGCCCAAACCAACACCTGGAGGAGTTCCGGTTGTTATAATGTCTCCTGGCATTAGGGTTATATAATTACTTAAGTGTGCAATCAAAAAATTAAAACTAAAAATCATTGAGTTTGTATTTCCTGTTTGATGTCTTTCACCATTTACGTCTAATGATAAATTAAGATTCTGAACATCTTTAATCTCATCATTAGTGACTAAATATGGTCCTAGCGGCCCAAAGGTATCACCTGATTTACCTTTTACCCACTGCCCACCTTTATTTTTTTGCCAATCTCTTTCACTAACATCGTTACAAATGCAGTATCCAAAAATATAATCTTGTGCGTCTTTTTCTAAAACTCTTTTAGCTTTTTTTCCAATTACCATAGCTATTTCAACTTCATGATCTAATTTATTTGAATTTTTTGGGATAATTACATTATCATTAGGGCCATTTATTGAATGTATTGATTTATTAAACACTACTGGATAATCAGGTACTTTTGATCCAGTCTCTTCTGCGTGTTCTTTATAATTAAGACCTATGGCAAAAAAATTTCCTGGATTTGTGATACAAGATCCAATTCTAATTTTTGAATCTATTTCTGGTAATATTTCTAAATCTAAATTTTTTATTTTTTTTATTGTATTAAAATTTAATGTTTTTGGATTTAAATCTTCAACATATTTTGTAATATCTCTAATTTTATTTTTTTTATCCAGAGCAGCTGGGATTTCTTTTGAATATTCACCTACTCTTAATAATTTCATACATTAAATCTAACCTTTAATACCTAGATGAGTATATTTTACATTTAGGTAATCTTTTATTGCATTAGATCCACCTTCTCTTCCATAACCACTTTGTTTTATTCCTCCAAAGGGAGCTTCTGCTATGGCTACAAAACCAGTGTTAACAGCAACTGATCCTGTCTCTAATTTTTCTGAAGCTAAATGAGCAGTCTCCATTGAATTAGTACAAACATAGCTACATAATCCTAAATCATTATCATTAGCTCTTTTTATTACTTCATCAAAAGATTTAAAGGATAACATAGGTACTAATGGTCCAAATGGTTCTTCTTTCATAATGGTAAAGTCATCTTTTACATCATCAAAAATAGTTGGTTCGTAGAAAAATCCTTTGTTAAAACCTGCTGGTCTTTTTCCACCTAATAAAACTGTTGCCCCTTCTTTTTTTGTTTTTTCAACAAGAGTTTCAACTTCATTTAATCTTTTTTCGGTTGTTAATGGACCTAACTGAGTATCTGGATCCATACCATTTCCAATTTTTAATTTTTTAGTTTTTTCTATAAACAAGTCTATAAATTCATTTTTTTTATTTTCATGAATATAAAACCTATTAGGAGAAATGCACACTTGTCCATTATTTCTAAATTTTGCTGCAATCGCCATATCGGCTGCTTTTTTTACATCAGCATCATCAAAAACAATAAAAGGTGAATGGCCACTTAATTCCATTGTTACTCTTTGAACTTTATCTGCAGCTTGTTTTAGTATTAATTTTCCAACTCTAAGAGAGCCTGTAATAGAAACTTTTTTTATAACATCTGATTGCATTAACTGTGATGCTATACTTGGTGGGTCACCAGATAGAAGATTTACTGCACCAGATGGGACACCACATTCTCTACAAATATCTACTAGTTCCATAACAACACCAGGAGTAATTGTATCTGGTTTAATGATTACTGAACAACCAGCTGCAAGAGCTGTAGAAATTTTTCTAGCCGCCAAAATTAATGGAAAATTCCAAGGAGATAATGCAGCAACAACTCCAACTGGCTGATAATAGACATGAACTCTAGTATCTTCGAATCTACTCTCTACTGTTTGCCCATAAATTCTTTTGGTCTCTTCAGCATTCCATTCAAAAATATCTGCTGCTCCATTAGTTTCACCCACACCTTCAGCTAAAGGTTTTCCATTTTCTAATGTCATCCATTTTGCAAGGATATCTTTTTTTTTCCTCATCTTGTCTGCGATCTTTCTTAAAATATATGATCTTTGCCAAGGTGGAGTTTTTTTCCAAACTTTTAATCCTTGTTCTGAAGACTTTAATGCTTTCTCTACATCAGCAGGTGTAGCCTTTGATGCATGACCCAAAACTTCTTCTGTTGCAGGATTTATAACTTCATACGTGCTCTTATCTTGAGATGCTGTCCATTTGCCATCAATGAATTGTCCAAATTTACTGTACATAATTTTATAAAATTTTTAATACTTTTAACCTAATGGCCAAAGTTTTGGAAACATATTTCCAGATAAATTATCTCCATTTTTATATCCATTTGCTTCCATAATAGCTCTTTCTTCTCTGGCCCAATCACCTCGATAAATAATTTTTGAATTTTCTTTTGCCATTCTTAAAGTAAACCTATTGACATCAGTGCTTGGTGTAGTTTCATGAAGAGCACCATGTAAAGCTCTAATATCAAAAAAAACACAGTCTCCTAACTCTAAATCCCATTCTAAAAATTCATAATCACTTTTATTTTTTAATATATCAGGTGTAATTTCATATTTTTTTCCATTTACTTCACCTGCTATACCATCGACTTGATGACCATCATTAAACCTTGTTCTTAAAAATAATTTATCCCATAAATGAGAACCTTTAACCCAAGCTATACCATCTTGTTTTTTAACTGGTTCTAAAGGTAGCCACAACACACACATAGAACCATCAAAATCAAAATATGAAATATCATGATGAAATGGGGGTTTAGATTTTGATCCAGCCTCTCTAAAAAACCAATTATCCATTACTAAATTAATTTTTTTAGCCTCTAATAACTCTGAAGCAATTTTTGCAGTTGGAGAATTGTAAACAAAATCTGTAAATTCCTTATGTAAATTCCAAGTCCAAAAATCCTCTAAATAACTTGGTAAATTTTTATCTTTAGTGTGGTTAGTAAATCTTGGGCTAGGATTAGCTTTAGCTTTATTAATCCCAACTTTTAATTTTTCAATCCATTTTTTGTCAAATTTATTTTTAAGAAGGATGGCACCATTCTTATTAAATTCTTTAATCTCATTAGCATTTAAAATTTGACTCATCGTTTATTTAATCAATAATAGGCTATATAACATATGAATATTCTTAAAGATAGTTTCGGTAGGAAATTTCCGTATATAAGACTCTCAATTTCTGATGTTTGTAACTTTAAATGTGGTTATTGTTTACCCGATGGGTACAAAATTGATAAAAGCGATAACAGAACTTTTATTAATATAGATGAAATTAGAAGACTAGCCAAAGCACTATCAGAATTAGGTGTATCAAAAATAAGATTAACTGGTGGTGAACCAACTATTAGAAAAGATTTTTTTGAAATAGTCAAAATTATAAAAGAAAATTCAGGAATTAAAAAAACTGTAATAACTACAAATGGTTATAAATTAGATAAAATAGCAAATGATATTAAAAATAGTGGATTAGACGGGATTAACATCAGTATCGATAGTTTAGATCCTAAAACTTTTAAAAAAATTACTGGTCATGATAGATTAGAAGAAATTCTTAGAGGAATAAAAAATTTACAAAAATTAAATTTCAGAAATATCAAAATTAATGCTGTTCTACTAAAAGGAATAAATGACTCAGAGAAGGACTTTGATAGTTGGGCTGAATTTATAAAAAATAATGAAATAGATTTTAGATATATAGAACTAATGCAAACAGGAGATAATCTAGACTATTTCAATAAGTATCACGTCCCATCAAAAAAATTTGTAGATTATCTAAATAATAACAACTGGATTATTCAAACATTTGGTAAAGATGCTGGGCCAGCAAAAAATTATTTAAATCCAAAATTTAAAGGTAAATTTGGTGTTATTGCTCCCTACTCAAAAGATTTTTGTAAAAGTTGTAATAGACTAAGAATAACTGCAAAAGGTGATTTGAGATTATGTTTGTTTGGTAATACTGGAATTAACATTCGTCATTTAATGCAAAAAGATAATCAAATAGAAGAATTAAAAGATCTAATATTAAAACAACTTAATTTTAAGAAAGAGTCACATTATTTAGAAATCGGTGAAACTGGTTTAACAAAAAATCTATCAACTACAGGCGGTTAATTTGAGTAATTTAAAGATAGTTAATAAAAAAGATTTGAAAGATTGGGCGGAAGAGATTTTTAAAAAGAATACTTTTAATATGGTAGATGTGTCAGCTAAAAAAGAAACATATAGAAGAGCCTTAGCCTCTGGAAAAATATATGTTGGTAAAGAGGTTTTTAATCTTATTAAGAATAAAGAAATGCCGAAAGGAGATCCTATAACTTTAGCAGAAGTTTCTGCTGTATTGGGAGTTAAAAAAACAAGCGAATTAATACCTTTATGCCACCCACTACCAATTGATCATACTGCAACAAAGATTATCATGAACAACAAAGATAGCTCTCTTGAAGTTTATTGTGTGGTATCTGCATATGCCAAAACAGGTGTTGAAATGGAGGCTATTATGGGTGTTAATGCTGCTCTAATCACTATTTACGATTTAAGTAAAATAGTTAATCCTCATTTAGAAATAGATAATGTCAAATTGTTAATAAAAGAGGGTGGAAAAAGTGGTTTGTGGAAAAACCCAGACGGACTTCCAGAATTTTTGAAAGAACTATTTTAATAATAATAAAATTAATGAAAGTAATAATAGAACTGTTTGGTGCTAGTAGAGATTTTAGTAATCAAAATTTATTAGAGCTTGATGTGGCAAACGACTCAACAATTAAAGATGTTAGAAATAAAATATTAGATTATTTAAATATAAATTTTAAAGGTAATGAAAATTTTATAAAAATTGTACATTCTTCAGCATTTTGCTCAAATGATAATATAATTAGCGACAATTATAAAATAACAAATAATGAAAAAATTGCTATTATTCCTCCTATCGGAGGGGGTTAATGCTTCATACTAAGATAATAGATGTAAAAAAGAGAAAGCTTTCAATTTCATTGGCTGAAGAATTTATTTCTTCTTCTGATTATGGGGCTTCAATTTTTTTTTCTGGAACTGTCAGAAATCAAAATAATAATAAAAGCGTAGTTGGAATAACATACGATAGCCATGATGCTCTAGTTATAAAAAGTTTTGAAGAAATTTATAATGAGACAAATCAAAAATTAAAAATTGAAGATAAAGCAGTGTTTATTGAACATGCTAAAGGTTTTTTAAATCTTGGAGAAATTAGCATAGTCATTGCAGTTGCATGCAAACATCGTGACGAAGCATACGTTTTATCTAGATATATAATTGAAGAAATTAAAAAAAGATCTCCTATATGGAAAAAGGAACATTATCTAAACAATGAAAGTAACTGGTTAAAAGGTAATCCCATAGTTCATGAAAAAAATTAAATATTCAGAAATTACACCAGAAAAAATTTATAATAATAGAAGATCTTTTATTAAATCAATCAGTATCGGAGCTGGTTCTATTGCAATCTCGTCGCTTCCTTTTTCAGGTAATGCTGCATCAGATAAGATAGATAACAAAACAAGTTATAAAGATATTACGACATATAATAATTATTATGAGTTTGGTACATCTAAGAGTGATCCTTATAAAAACTCTCAAAATTTCAAAACAAATCCTTGGGATATAAGTATTGAAGGTGAAGTTGAAAGTCCTATTAACTTATCGATGGAAGAAATTTCAGAAATGTTTTTATCTGAAGAAAGAGTACATCGTCTTAGATGTGTAGAAGGATGGTCAATGGTCATTCCTTGGATGGGTTTTTCTTTAAGTGAACTATTGTCTAAAGTTACCCCAACATTAAAAGCTAAATTTGTTGAATTTGAAAGTGTATATGATCCTGATCAAATGAGAGGTCAAAGATATCCAGTTTTAAAATGGCCTTATAGAGAAGGATTGAGAATAGATGAAGCAATGCATCCATTAACTACTATAGTAACTGGTTTATACGGTAAAAAACTTCCCAATCAAAATGGAGCTCCTTTAAGAATATTTGTTCCATGGAAATATGGTTTTAAGAGCGCGAAAGCTATTGTAAAAATTAAACTAGTTGAAAAGATGCCAACTTCATCATGGATGCGTGCGTCACCAAGAGAATATGGTTTTTACTCAAATGTAAATCCTTACGTTGATCATCCAAGATGGTCACAAGCCACTGAAAGAGTTATAGGAAATGATATTTTTGCACCAAGAGTAAAAACTTTAATGTTTAATGGCTATGAGGAAGAGGTAGCCAGTTTATATACAGACATGGACTTAAAAAAATATTTTTAATGAAAAAATATTTAAAACCATGTGTTTTTGTCTTGAGTTTAATTCCATTATTAATAATTACTTATAAAATTTTCTTTAACAAACTGGGCCCTGAACCAGTGAAAGAGATCTCTCATCATACTGGTGAATGGACGTTAATTTTTATTGTTCTTACATTAGCAATGACACCACTTAAAAGAATTACAAAATCAAATATCTGGATATCGTTTAGACGCATGTTGGGATTATTTGTTTTTTTTTATGCAACTACTCATTTAATGACTTATGTTATTATAGACTACAGATTTGATTGGCAGCAAATTTATAGCGATGTTCTAAAAAAAAAATATATATTTATAGGATTTTCTGCTTGGTTATTATTGATTCCATTAGCTGTTACATCGTCACAAAAAATGATAAGTCTATTAAAACAAAATTGGAAAAAATTACATAAATTAATTTATGTTATAGCCATTTTTGGTTCCCTTCATTATATTTGGTTATCAAAAACAATTTTTTTTAAACCATTAATTTTTTTAGTAATTGTACTTGTTTTGCTAGTTTCAAGAATTAAAATAAAGAGAGAGGTGTAAATTATGGATAAGAATATTAAAGATAAAATTCAATCAGCTACATTTGAAAGATTGTTAAAGCACTTAGATGAAAGAAAAGATGTTCAGAATATTGACCTCATGAATTTAGCTAACTTTTGTAGAAACTGTCTGTCAAGATGGTACAGAGAAGAAGCAGAAAAAAAAGGTGTAACAATATCTGATCCTGATGCAAGAGAGCATATTTATGGAATGCCTTACTCAGAATGGAAAGAGAAATATCAAAAATAATTATTTTTCTTTAAGTCTTGGAAATAATTCAACAAAGTTACATGGTTTATGATTAATATCTAATTGATGTTTTAAAATTCCATCCCATGCATCAGTAACACCTCCTGAAGAACCTGGTAAAGCAAATACATATTTGCCATTTGCTAAAACTGCACATGCTCTAGATTGTATTGCAGAAGTTCCTACTGTTTTGAGACTTATTGTTCTAAAAACTTCACCAAAACCAGGAATATGTTTATCAGCAATCTCTTCAACAGCTTCTGGTGTAATATCTCTTCCAGTCAAACCTGTTCCTCCAGTAGTAATCACAACATCAACATCTTTTTTTTGGATCCATTCTTTTAAAATCAAAACAATATCTTTCTTATTGTCTTTACATATTTTTCTATCTATTAAATTATGATTGGCTTCCTTAATTTTCTCAACAAGGATAGCTCCGGATTTATCATTATCAAAAGTTCTTGTATCTGTTACAGTTAATAAAGCTATATTCACATTCATAAAAAAATTTTACTATGATTATATTATCAATATTATTTTTTATAACAGCAATTTTATATTCTAGCGTTGGATTTGGTGGTGGATCCACTTACCTAGCGTTAATGTTGATATGGGATATTCCTTACTATATTTTTCCAATAATAGCTTTGTCTTGTAATATAATTGTGGTTTCTGGGAATTCAGTAAACTATATAAGATCAAAGAATATCGACCTCAAATTATTGATACCCTACCTTATTGGATCTGTACCTTTTGCTTTTTTTGGGGCGTCAATTTCATTGGAAAAAAGTTTATTTGAAATAATTTTATTTTTTATCTTAACGAGTGCTGGAGTCTTTTTATTTATTGAAAGTAAATCTTTTAGTAAAGATGGAATAGAAATAAAAAAAATTTCAAACCCTTTGTCAATCTTAATTGGTTCGGTAATTGGTTTCTTTTCAGGTATTGTCGGAATTGGAGGTGGAATATTTCTAAGTCCAATCTTATTTTTAATGAAAGCTGGTTATCCAAAACAAATAGCTGCGACGGCATCTTTATTTATTTTAATAAATTCTATATTTGGTGTGATTGGACAATTTACTAAAAATATTGTTTTAAATGAGTTTTTAAATTATTGGCCTCTTTTTTTAACAGTTTTTATTGGTGGTCAAATTGGTAATTATCTAAATATAAAGTTTATATCCAATAAAACCCTAGCATTAATGACTTCCTTGCTAGTTATTTTTGTAGCTGCAAGAATGGGTTTTAGGTTATTGTCTTAATGTTGATTTAATTTTCTTTTAATATATTTAAACACGAAATGAAAAATATTAAACCCTTTGGTCCAACAATTGGTAAAACTAAAATTTCAAAAATTTTTTTTGATAAAATTAATAAAGAATTTGATGCAAAATCTATGTCAAAAAAAATTGATTATAGTGGAAAATTAGCAAGTCAAATAAAGAAAGAATTAAAAATATCAAATAATTTTATTAAAAAAAACTTAGAAAAAGAGCTTCAAAATAATATTAAAATATTTTTATCTAACGAAAAAATAAAAAATGTTAAAGAAATAAAGATTCTAAATTTATGGGTTGTGAGGCAATTTAAAGGAGAATACAATCCGATACATTATCACGAAGGTGATTTGTCTGGTGTTGGATATTTAAAATTACCTAAAGGCATGACTAACAATAAACTAGTAAAAAATAAAAAGTTTAAAACAAATGGTACTATAGACTTTATAAATGGACAAAAAGGTTTCTTGAGTAAAAGTATTTATAATGTCGTACCCAAACTTAAAGAATTGATTATTTTTCCAAACTATTTGATGCATACTGCTTATCCTTTTAATATTAAAGGTGAGCGCAGATCCTTTTCTTTTAATGCTAAAGTTGTACTAAAAAAATAATTTACAAATATAAAGTTTGCAAGTATAAGTGATTTGCCGATTTGATCCTATTGCGGGCAACAACTGCTAAAGAGGAAATTCCCACAAAAAATCAAATTGCATGGTATTTGAACTATATTGTGCACCCTGCATAAAGCTAAAGCACTAAAAAAGTGAGGTACAAAATGGATTTAAATTTTTTCAAACAAACAAGAGTATTAGATGGTGGTATGGGTCAGGAACTTCTGGCAAGAGGCATGAAGCCAAACGGTACTCTTTGGAGTGCTAATGCAATTTTAAATGAAAATTATCATAAATTACTGAGAGATACTCATATAGATTTTGTAAAAGCTGGCGCTGAAGTAATTGTGACTACAACTTTTACAACTAGACGAAAAAGATTAAAGGAAAATAATATTGAAGATAAATTTGAATATTTAAACAAAAAAGCAGGTGAAATAGCTCAAGAGGTAAAAAGAGAGTTTCCAAATATTCTCATAGCAGGTGGTCTGCCTCCACAGGAGTTAACTTATGAAGCTGATGAAAGAAATGAAGAAGACATTACCAAAACTTTTAATGAGCAAGCTAGATTATTAAATCCTTATGTTGATTTCTTTTACTTTGATGTTTGGAGTAGTATTAAAGAATTCAAATGTGGTATTAAAGCTATTAAAGAATTTAAAAAACCTTACTTGATTGGTATCCACATATCTGAAGGAACTAAATTACCAAGTGGAGAAAAAATTTCTGATATTAAAAGTATTTTAGATGATCAATTATTAGGAGTAATGCTTTCATGTGTGTCTCCTGAAAATTATGAAAAAAATTTAGAGGAAGTGAAAAATCTTAATGTTCCATTTGGTTTTAAATTAAATGGATTTATGACAACAAAACCAAAAGATGGATACACATCATCTTATTTTAAAAATTCTGGTGGAAATCCTAATGAATTTCTTGGGCAAAGACACGATTTAACACCTGATGTAATTGGAAAAATTGCAAAAAACTTTAAGCAAAATGGTGCAACAATATTAGGTGGTTGTTGCGAAACAAGACCTGCGCATATTAAAGCAATGTCAGAACTTAAGTAAATTTTTTATTGTCAGCTTTTTTTACAAAATAAATACCTATACAAACTGCTAATAAAGAAACTAACACTTTTATAGTTATTATTTCTTTTAAAAATATATAACCTAAGATAGTTCCAAATATTGGTATTAAGTAAGAAACTTGGGATTGAAAAATTAAACCATTATTTTTTAAAATTCTAAATCTTAAAAGCCAGGCAACTCCAGTTGGTACAATTCCCAAATATATAACAGATATCAATGAGTCAGTTCGTGGAATTGATTGCCAAGGATGCTCAATAAAGCTTACAAGAGGAATTAAAATTATAATTGCCCATATTAATATCGAGCCAGTTACATTTTCATTTTTCTTTTTGCTGATTTTTAGAGTCAAAACACCACCAATCACATAACATGTTGAACCAAGTAAAATTAATAAAGCTGATGTAAAATTATTTTCATCAATTAATAGATTATCAGAAAATAAAAATATAATTCCTGCAAAACCAATTAAAATTCCAATTGTTTTTACTAAATTAAATTTTTCATTCTTAGTGTAAAAATGTCCTAAAATAGTTGAGCTCAGAGGTGTTGTGGACATTAATATTGCTGCAAGATTACTTTGAACAGATTTAACTCCATAAGCAATTAAAAAAAATGGAGCTACAAGATTGATAAAGCCAATCATTGCAAACCAATGCCAATCTTTAGAAAACGCTTCAATCTTAATCTTTTTAAAATAGCAAAGAAGTAAAACAGGAATAGCTCCAAAAAAAACTCTTAAAAAAGCAATGGTTACAGGTCCAAAAGAATATGTTGCTATCTTAATATTAAAAAAGGCTGACGCCCAAATTAAAGCTAATGTTGTTAATAAAATATAATCAATTAATTTTGGTTGTCTCATTCTGTTATCTCTTTTTTTTCACCATTGGTTAATTGAGTTAATTTGTTAAACTCTATTTCAAAAACACAATTCGGATGTCCCGCAGCTGCGAAAAGTGTTTTAAATCTTTCTAAATTAGTATCAATATAGATTTTTACTTTATTAATATGACCTACGGGAGAAACTCCACCAATGGTATAACCAGTTACTTTTTTAACATCATCTGGATGTGCCATGGAAACATCTTTAATATTTAAAATGTTTTTAAGTTTGTTTAAAGAGCATCTTTTATCTCCTGAAATTAAACAAAGAATGAAATTATCCTCTGTTTTGAATATTAAGCTTTTAACTATTGCTCCTACATTGCAACCCAAAGCTGTAGCTGCATCTTGTGCGGTCCGAGCAGTTTCTTTCAAACAAATGATTTCAATCTTGTTATCAAATGCATGAATTGCTTTTTCAGCTCTTTTAACTGGTTCTTTGTTTAGTAAAGGGTTCACTGTGTAAAACTCATTAAATAATATTGAATAAATACAACACTTATGTGAAAATTGCATAGGTGTTATTTATTAAATAAGCAATATTTTTTGTGATTATTTTGTTAATTAACACTTATAAAATTACACAGGAGACAAAATGACCGCAGCTAATGTTTTAAAGTTTATAAAGGAAAAAGAAGCAGAATTTGTAGATCTGAGATTCACAGACCCAAGAGGCAAACTTCAACATCTTACAATGGATGTAACTATTGTGGATGATGAAATGCTAAATGATGGTGTTTTTTTTGATGGTTCATCAATAGCAGGATGGAAAGCTATCAATGAGTCTGACATGATTTTAAAGCCAGATACTTCAAGAATGATAATGGATCCGTTTACTTCTCATAACACTGTAGTTCTTTTTTGCGATATTTTAGATGCTGTCAAAAAATCTCCTTATGAAAGAGATCCTAGAGGAACTGCAAAAAAAGCAGAAGAATATTTAAAATCCTCAGGTGTTGGCGACAAAGCATTCTTTGGACCTGAACCAGAATTTTTTGTATTTGACGATGTAAGAATTAGTAATGATCCAAACAATACTGGTTTTGTTTTGGACAGTAAAGAAGGACCATACAACTCTGGTAAAGTTTATGAAAATGGAAACATGGCACACAGACCTCCAGTAAAAGGTGGGTACTTTCCGGTGCCACCAGTTGATAGTGAGCAAGATATGCGAGGTGAATATTTGAAAAATCTAAAAGAAGTTGGAATTAAAGTTGAGAAACATCACCATGAAGTTGCTCCAAGTCAACATGAATTAGGTATGTATTTTGGAACCTTAGTTGATCAAGCAGATAATGTTCAACTTTATAAATATGTTGTACAAATGGTAACACATTCATTTGGAAAAACGGCAACATTCATGCCAAAACCTGTCGCTGGAGATAATGGATCAGGTATGCACATCCACCAATCAATTTGGAAAGGTAAAACTCCTGTATTTTCAGGTGATGCTTATGCTGGTTTATCTGAGACAGCTTTACACTACATCGGTGGAATTTTGAAACACGCTAAAGCAATTAACGCTTTTGCTAACTCAACAACAAACAGTTACAAACGATTAATTCCAGGTTTTGAAGCGCCAGTTCTACTAGCTTATTCAGCCAGGAATAGATCAGCTTCATGCCGAATACCAATTACTCTAAGTAAAAATGGTGCTAGATGTGAAATAAGATTTCCGGATGCCTCTGGAAACCCTTATTTAACTTTTGCTGCAATGCTTATGGCTGGACTTGATGGAATTAAAAATAAAATTCATCCAGGTGAATCCTTTGATAAAGATTTGTATGATTTACCACCAGAAGAAGTTAATGCTATTCCAACAGTTTGTGGTTCTCTAAGAGAAGCTATGGAAAGTTTAGATAAAGATAGAGAGTTTTTAACTCAAGGTGGTGTATTTACTGATGATCAAATTGATGCTTACATCGCACTTAAGTTTGAGGAAATTCACAAATTTGAACATGCACCTCATCCAGTTGAGTTTGAGATGTATTACAGTAGCTAGTAGTTAATTACTGTCTAGTTGTTGCAATTGTATCTTTGTTAACACCTTTTTTAACAACGTAGTCCTGTGTGCCGTTTGCACCAGTCTCTACCTCTTTTCGAAGATCTTTGAAGAAAATTCTTTCTTTCAAAGAATCTTTAAGGTTTTTAACAAGATTTTTAAATTCAAATTTGTTCATGGTTAGATTATAACTTAGTCATGCGTTTATTGCAATACTGATATGCAGATAATAGGACAATAAGTCCTACTCTATTTTGAACGATTCTCCACAGCCACAACGCTCAGTTTCATTGGGATTATTGAATACAAAAGAGGATGAAAGCTCCTCTTTTTTGTAATCCATTTCTGTACCAAGCAAATACATTATAGCTGCAGAATCAACAAATACTTTAACCCCTTTATCTTCAATAACTTCGTCACTTGGGTTTAATTCTTTTGTATACTCCATGACATAAGACATGCCTGCACAACCACCTGTTTTTACAGAAACTCTAACTCCTAAAGAATCTTTTTCAGCATTAGACATAATCTCTTTAATTCTTATCGCTGCATTATCACTTAATTTAATTATCGGATTCATTTTATAAATTTAACTCCAATTTAGCTGCTTCTGACATCATATCTTTATTCCAAGGAGGGTCCCAAACTAATTCAAGATCAACATCTTCTATTCCCTCAACTTGCATTGCACCTTCTTTAACTTCTTTAGGTAAACTTTCTGCCACAGGACAGTTGGGTGTTGTCAATGTCATTTTGATTTTAGCAAAATTTTCATTTTCAACTTGAACATCATAAATTAAACCTAATTCATAGATATTAACTGGTAATTCAGGATCATAAATTTTTCTGATCTCTTCAATTATTTTTTCTTTTTTTGTCATATCTTTAATTCTCTGTATTTACTTGATCTTTTTTATTTTCAAAAGCTGAAACTAAAGTGTGCCATGATAAAGTTGCACATTTAACTCTCATTGGATATTGTTTTACTCCAGACAAACACATTAATTTTGTTTTTTCGTCTTCTTCTAAATTTTCTGATTTCAATTCAGGGTTTTCTTTAATCATACCTAAAAAATCTTCAACAATTTCTTTGGCTTCATTTTCGTTCTTACCTTTAATTAAATCTGTCATGATAGATGCAGACGCCATAGAAATAGCACATCCACTTCCTTCAAAAGAAATATCTTCAACAATTTTTTGTCCATTAAGTTTTAGATAAACATGAACATTATCGCCACATAAAGGATTGTTGCCTTTAGCATCTTTATTGAAGCCATCAGTCTTCCTCAAATTTTTTGGATTTTTACCATGTTCTAATATTATTTCTTGATATAATTCTTTTAAATTCATTTTAAGTTAAATATTTTTTTACAGTTATTAATTGAATCATTAAGCTTATCTAAATCATCTTTTGTATTATATATTCCAACTGAAGCCCTTGCACTAGCAGGTATATTTAATTTATCATGTAATATTTGACAGCAATGGTGTCCTGCTCTTATAGCAACACCATCCTCATCTAAAATGGTTGCAATATCATGTGGATGAATACCTTCAATAGTGAAAGATAAAACTCCGCCTTTGTCCTTAGGACTTCCAATTAATTTAACAGAATTATTTTTTTGTAAAAGATCTTGACCATACTCAACTAATTCTGCCTCATGTTTCATAACATTGTCTATTCCAACACTCTCTAAAAATTTAATGGATTGGTCAAATGCTATAACTTGTGCCGTTGCCATTGTACCTGCTTCGTATTTATTGGGTAAATCGCCATAAGAAATCATGTCTTTTTTGACTTCTTTGATCATGCCTCCACCCCCTTGATATGGTGGCAACTCCTCTAACCATTTTTTCTTACCATATAAAACACCCAGCCCTGTTGGACCATACATTTTGTGACATGAAATAGCATAAAAATCACAATCAAGATCTTGCATATCTAGTTTTAAATGGGGTGCGCCCTGACAACCATCAACTACAACTACTATATTTTTGGAGTGAGCAAGCTCAGTTATTTCTTTAATTGGCAAAATAGCACCTGTAACATTTGATAAATGTGTAATTGAAATTACTTTTGTTTTAGGTGTCAATTTTTTTTCTATTTCTTCTAGTGTGATTTCACCTTGCTCATTAATTTCTGCAAAATTAATTTTAATATTTTTTGATTTTCTTAAAAAATGCCAAGGAACATAATTAGAATGATGTTCTAATTCTGTAATAAGTACTTCATCTCCTTCTTGCAGGAAATTTTGACCTAAAGTATTTGCAACTAAATTGAGTGCTTCTGTAGCTCCTTTAGTAAATACAATTTCATTTTTATCTTTTGCATTAATATATTTTTGAACAGAACTTCTTGTTTCTTCATATAAATTAGTAGCTGCAACAGCAAGATAATGAACGCTTCTTCCTACATTAGAAAATTGCTTTGAATAAAACTCATTAATTCTATCAATTACAACTTTTGGTTTTTGTGAAGAGTTTGCACTATCTAAATAAACTAGATCATTATTCTGAATTTTTTCATCAAAAATTGGAAATTCTTTTTTTACATTATTTATGTTCATTCTTTAATACCTGTTAATTTTTTAACTAAAGATTTAACGCTTTCATTTGTAATTTTTTCAACAGCTTCATTTAAAAATCCATTTGTTAATAATTTTTTGGATTGAGTATGACTTAAGCCTCTAGACATTAAATAAAAAATAGAGTTTTCATCAATATTGCCTGAAGTTGATCCATGAGAACATTTTACGTCATCAGCATAAATTTCTAATTCAGGTTTTGCATTGAACTCCACATCATCATTAAGTAATAGAGCTCTACTTAACTGATAACCATCTGTTTTTTGAGCTTTAGAATTTACATAAATTTTACCTTGATAAACTCCTTTAGAATTTTCATTTAATACACTCTTAATTAACTGATAACTTTTACAATTTTCTTCATTATGATTTATTGCAGTTTTAATTTCATGATGTTTTTTATTATCCAGATCAATTATTCCATTAATTGCTACTGAGCCATGATTATTATTAAGAGAACAATTAATGTCATGTTTTACAAATTTTGAACCTTTAGATAAAATAAAATATTCTAAATGACTATTTTTATCTAAATCAATATCTTTAAATGAATACTTAACATTTGATGTTGGTTTAATATCTAAACTATAGTTTTTAAGAATAGAGTTTTTACCAATATTAATTTTTTGTCTGAAATTTAAAAAATTATTTTTTTCATTTTCGTTTGAAATGTTAACTACATCCATAGAGGTGTCATCTTCAAGATTGATATCCAGCTTCATATTCAGCCCGCAACTATCTAAATCAGATGTTAAATAATTGTATAAAATCAACGGTTTTTGGAATTGATAACCTTTGTTAACCGTAATTTTAATATAGCTGGAAAGAAAAGCAGTATTTAAGTTTAATAATACATTTTCACTCAATTTATTATCTAATTCTAAATTTTGGTTTATAATAATTTTTTCTTCATTTTCATAACTAAAATCAATCTTAGACACGCTACCATTAACAAAAACTATCTTGTTATGATTAAAATCACTAATGAAATCAACATCAATATTTGGCACATTATTTTCTTTATAAAAATCTAATTTTTTAAAATTAGTTGAAATAATTTGATTTAAATCTGAAAATTTCCAATCTTCAATACGTTTATTTGGAAAGCCTTGATCTATAAATTTATTAAAGTTT
>Ga0209667_1001270_pt1 | contig 18716 bp, 17 predicted proteins | sample SaaInlV_165m_DNA_2_FD_184682 | JGI IMG/M metagenome (GOLD analysis project Ga0209667, IMG submission 184682) | Marine microbial communities from expanding oxygen minimum zones in the Saanich Inlet - Saanich Inlet SI037_S3LV_125m_DNA (SPAdes)... | ecosystem: Environmental > Aquatic > Marine >... | reverse complement strand
CCCACAAAAATAAAATCTTTTTTTTTAATAAAAAAATTTTTTAATTCATTTATGGATTTTTTATCAACCTTAATATCCGCTTGCGTAAATAAACAATATTTTGTTTTGACTTTTGAAAGTAAAAAATTTGATGACTTGCTAAGGCCAATATTTTTTTTTGATCTATAATATTTTAAATCTTTTCCTATTAGACTTAATAATTCTTTCTTAATATTTTTTTCTGAAGATTGTTCCATTATATATGTTTTTAAACCTTTGTAAGATTTAAGATTTTCTAATTGTTTTTTTGGAGTTTTATATAATGTAATTATGACAGTTAAATCATTCATTTATTAATAATCAATATTCACTAATTTACCTAGGTATCAAATTTTTTTTAAAATTAATTTTAATTTTGTACAAATTTTTTTTATTTCTTTATCTTTTAGTTCTGGATAAAGTGGCAAACAAAATATTCCTTTCGACTTAATTTCTGAGTTTGTTAATTTTTTTTTGTTATCAAAATATTGACTATAAGCTTTCATTTTATGAATTGGATAAGGATAAATTACTCGTGTTTTAATACCGTGGTTTTTTAATTTTTTTATTATTTCAAAACCTTTCGAATGATATACTGTAAATAAATGATATACATGTCTAGAATAATTTTTTTCGAACGGGATTTTTAAACTAGTATTTTTCAATTCTTTTAAATAAATTTTTGCTATATTTCTTCTTCTCGTAATAAAATTATCCACTTTTTTTAATTTAAAGTTTAATATTGAAGCTTGTATTTCATCTAATCTTGAATTCATTCCATTTTCGTTTGCATAATATTTGTTCTTAAATTTATTTTTATTATCTAAAGTCTCGATTCCATAAAATCTTATTCTTTTAATCTTTTTATACAAATTGTAGTCACTAGTTGTAATAAATCCACCGTCTCCATATGCTCCTAATATTTTAGTAGGATAAAATGAAAAACAACCAAGTTTTCCAATAGTTCCAGCAAATTTATTCTTATATTTCGCTCCTTGTGATTGTGCGCAATCTTCAATTATCTTTATTTTATATTTTTTTGAGATCTTAATTATTCGACTCATGTCACAAACTTGACCATATAAATGGACAGGAATTATTGCTTTTGTCTTTTGTGTAATTGCATTTTCAATTTTTGATGGATCTATTAAATAGTTTTCATCAATATCAACAAATCTTGGTGTTGCACCGGCATTAATAATGGCTGAAATAGTTGGGATTGCTGTATTCGCAGCTGTAATTACTTGATCTCCAGGTTTAATACCTATTGCCATGAGGGATATTAATAATGCATCAGTTCCACTACCAACTGCAACACCATACTTGGATTTATATTTTTTTAAGAAATCTTTTTCAAATTTTTTTAATTCTTGACCAAAAAAAATTTGACCACTTTCTATTGATCTCGCAATTCTATTTAATATTGAAATTTTATTTTTTTTATACTCTCTTTTATAGGACCAGAAATTAATCATTTAAAATTTTATTCAGTTTTTTTAAATTCATAGACGGATTAAGTGGAAATTTTCCTTTTTTAGTTTTTTTTGCAGATATTTTATTTAGCTTAGGATTATTTTTAATTGCAAAATCATAAACTGTTTTAATTGGCCCACCTAAATTAATAATACCTTTTTTACTTAAAAGTTTTTTAAAAATTGGGACGATCTCGTCATGATAAATAAAATTTGTTTTTACATCTCCAAAAGCATTTTTGTGCACAAAAGGTTTTTCTGTCATACATATTCTAAGTATTAAAGAATTTTTATACATCTGAACAGAAGACTCTCCGCCCAGTTTAGACCATCCATAATTATTTACAGGTAAGAGTGAGTCTGTCTCTTTATAATTTCCTTTAACCCCCGGGTAAACATAGAGAGTAGAAAAGTAAATTAATTTAATATTTCTTTTAGCACATGCATTTGTTATATTTGCGGTACCAATTATGTTTAAATTAATACTTTTAACTATATCTTTGTCATGAATGTTCATTGGTCTCGAAAGTGCAGCCATGTGAACTAGAATGCTAGGTTTTTTTTTGTCTAAATATTTTTCAATTGATTTTATATTACTGATGTTAAAATCAGATTTTGAAGGGAAAAAAACTTCATGGTTAAATTTTGTTTTTTGTAAAACTTGACCAAATCTTCCTGTTCCACCTGTAAAAACTATTTTCATTTAAATCTTAATGTGTGCTATCCATTTTGTTTTTTTTAAGAGACTTTTTTCTTTTTTAAAAATTTCTTTTTTATGATTCCATGCAAATAAAAAAGTATGACTCGGTAAATTTTTTCTAAAATAATCTACAGAAACAATCGGTATGTGCGTGCCTGGGGTATATTTACCAATTTTTTCTTGTGTCGTATCACAGATAAAATCAATATGTTTATAATTGATGTTGCAATAATTCAGTATTGTTGTGCTTTTTGATGTTGCTGCATAGCCTGCAATATTTTTTCCAGTTTTTTTGATTTTTGTTATTTTATGGTTTAATTTTTTTTTTGACGCTTCACATTTTTTTTTAAACTTCAAGCATCCTTTAATGTTATCAATATTATTATTTTTTTCATATTTTAAATATTTTTGAACATTGTTTTTTATCTTATATGAATTTCTTCGAGCTACAACGTATCTCATTGATCCTCCATGAGTTGTTTGGGGCAAAACATCTATTAAATCAAAATCAAATAACTTAAAAGTTTTTTTTATGGCACTAACAGAAAACATAAAAATATGTTCATCATAGATTTGATCATATGAAACTTTTTTAAACATTGAACCTAAATATGGTTCTTCAAAAATAAAAATACCCTCTTTGCCTAGCAAAAAATCAATCCCTTTAATTAAATCCTTTAAATTAGGCACATGACAAATGGCATTGGCGGCACATATTATGTCGGTATTATTTTTTAATTTTTTTAGTTTGGAAGCATTTTTGTAGGTAAAAAATTGATTTATAGTTTTTATTCCATTTTTTCTTGCAATATTTGCTACATTTTTTGAAGGTTCAATTCCAATATTGTTAATTTTATTTTTATTAAAATTTTTTAAAAATGTTCCATCGTTAGATCCAATTTCAATTAAATTTTTAACATTTTTAAAATAATTTTTTTTTACCCACCTAGCGTACTGCCTAAAATGTTCAATCATGCCTTTGGAGCTGCCAGTAAAAAATGGATAATTTCTATTAAACATTAATGTTGGCTTAGGATGATCATTTAATTGAAATAAAGAAAGTTCCTTAGAAAAACCAACTTCCATTTCAAAAAAAAACTCTTTTTTAAAATCTTTTTTTTTTATAAATCCATTAGCAACTGGCATTTTGCCAAATGTCATAAATGGTGTTATTTTTTTTCCTGTTATTTTACAAATCATTTAAATATTACCTAAAAGTTGAAGTGTTTCTTTTATATCTTTATCAATTTTATTATTTAAAAAAAGACCTTCATTGTTAAGTTTTTTATTACTTACATGATACGATAATTGATTCATAATTTCTGATGAAACAAGCTTTATCTTTAATCTTTTTTTATTTTTTTTTATTTTATTTAAAATTTGATTAACAGTATAATTGCCTGATAGTGCATTATAGATATCATTTTTGAAAAAATCATTTTCAATTGAAAATTTAAATACCTCAAAAGCATCCCTAAGTGATAAATATGGTCTATACTGATTAAGTGCAGTTTTATATACATTAATATCTTCATTTATTGCGGCATTTAAACAAAATTTATTTACTGCTGTATGAAATCTTATTCCACTTGATACACCTGAGATGGTGCCAAAACGGAAGGTATTATATTTTAATTTTTTAGACTCTTTTTTAAGCATTCTTTCTTCTATAAGTTTTATATCAGCATAAGGTGATTGTGGTTTTAGGTATTTTTTTTCACATGTTTCATCTACAATTTTTGCCTGTTTCCCATAAACACTTGTTGATGAGAGATGTATTAATTTTGAATTATTTTTTTTACAAAAATTAATAACCGTTTTTAAACAATCAATATTATTTTTATACATTTCATTTTCTTTTCCAAAACTTTTTTCAGCGTTTGTCATTGATGCCAAATGAATCACATAATTAATTTTTTTAAATTCATTTAAACTTTTTGGGTCACTTACATCTTTTAAAAAAAAATTTAAATTATTTTTTTTTTTAAGATTAAATAATGAACAAAATCTATTGGACTTAATATTGTCTACTATAATAGTTTTTTTAATCTTTTTAATTTTATGTATATTTTCAGTTACATAGGAGCCTATATGACCACAGCATCCTGTTATTAATAAATTCATTTTTTTTTTCCAATCACTTTTAAAAATTCACTATATTTTTCAATATAGTCTTCATATTCATATTCTCTATCACAAAAAACCATGAGAATTGAATTATTATTATCAAATTTTATTTTACACCATGTTTTAGGCTTTAATAAAATACCTTGTTTGTTTTGATAGTTAACTTTTTTTTTAATCTTATTTTTTTTATCTTCTAATTCTAATGCCATTGAGCCATAGATAGGGACAAGAAACTGTGAACATTTATGATGTGCATGATTTCCTCTAATAAAATTTTTATTTCCATAAATAATAAATATTCTTTTTGTTTTAAATGGAATATCTTTTAACAAAGAAAAAGGTATTAGAATGCCACTTTTTTTTTTATATTTTTTAAATGTAAATTTTTTCATAGAATTTATTTATTTATATCATGATAAACAATAGGCCATTCAAGATAATTAGTATATTTTTTAAACCAGAAAGGTAAAAATCGCTCTGCTAAAAAAGTATACATTCTTATTTTGCCATAACTTTTTAAATTAAAACCAAAAATAGCTTCACATTTTAATAACCAATCAAAAACTTCTTTAAAATATAAGTCAATGACTTTAGATGATTTAGTAATAAAAATATTGCCACGTGCAAAGGCTGTTTCATTTCTTGTAAAATATCTAAATTCTTCTCTATCTTTTTCAGGCAACAACTCTATTGCTTTATCTAAATTTCCAACACCATGAAACATATCAAATTGCCATTTTATGGTTCTACCTTCTTTAAAAAAAATAGCCTTAGGATTCATTAAAAGTGCCAATTTTCCATATTTTAATACTTTTATTAATTTCGTGCCACCCACTGATATTGGTTTTCCAATTATTGTTTCATAATCTTCCCATTCTCTATGTGCTTCTTGCAAAACTATTTCTTTTATATTTTTGTTTTCTGTATTTTTATTATTTCCCCAATATTCCCTATAAGAACAAAATCCTACCCATTCGTTCTCTTTTTTAAACTTCAAGAGGTTTTTCCAGTACCAGTAATAGAAAGTATATTCCCCATAATATGGATTTTTTTCACAAATATTTTCCTGTGTATTGTCTCTTAACCAGTCTTTAGAAAATTCTGTATTTTTAAGTCCTACTGGTATGTAGTTTAAGTCTTTTATCTGATCTAAATTCGAATTATTTAGAGCCATACAATACATACTTAGATTTTTCATTTGTTTCACATATACTTTGATTTTTTTGTAAATCAAGTTTCTTTAATAATACAGCATAGGCTTAAATTAATGGCGGAGAGAGTGGGATTCGAACCCACGGTACCTGTGAGGGTACACACACTTTCCAAGCGTGCGCCTTAAACCGCTCGGCCACCTCTCCAAATAAAATTACTTAAATTATAAATCTTTTATATTTATCTAAATTTTTCCGTAAAAACTTTGGAAATTTTTGATTAATTTTAACAACATCATATTTTTCATTTCTATTAAATAAATCTATTTTTTTTTCAATTTTCTGGCTAATTTTTTCTGGTGATGTAAATTCGTTGGTATTATATTCGATATGAGCAAATGATTGTATTTTTTTGAAATTGCCTCTGGCTCCATTAGATTATTAAAGTGCCATCCGGCATCCCAAAAAACTTCAACACTTCTTTCTTTATCAAATCTAAAAAAACTGTATTCTTGATTTTTTTTTTTAATTTTCTGCCTCATGTAATCAATTGATTTTAAATTTTTTTTTTTACATACCCTAGTTCCTTGCCATGGCGTTTCATACTTATTATATAAGTTAAATTTATAATTATAAAATTTTTGCATAAAAATTCCATATTTTTTTTTTAAATTAAAATTTTTTAAAATTTCTGGATTTGGAATCTCATCTGGGTCAGAAAAAAATACATAATCTTCATCGTTAGCAAAATCTAAGTTTTCTAATATAAACTCTCTTTGTATCGCTTGATTTTGCCATTCATTTGTGTTTTTTGGAAAAGGTTTTTCAAGTACAATATGTTTAATTTTATTTTCCATGTACTTTTTTTCTAAGTTAAAATTAATCATTTTTTTTCTACCCTTATGATCAAATATGGACTCACAAACAATAAACCTGTCTACATATTCTTTTAAAACATTATATCTAAAGTCAAATATATAATTTTCATCAAAAAATGTTACACAATCAATAATCTTAACCATCTATCATTTTTCCTTACTAATTTTTAAAACACCTATAAATGCTTCTTGAGGTATCTCTACTTTACCAAATTGTTTGCCTCTTGCCTTACCTTTTTTTTGTTTTTCTAACAGTTTTCTTTTTCTATCTCTTGCACCACCTCCATGAATTTTTGTTAAAACATCTTTTTTAAAACCTTTAATCGTCTCTCTTGCAATAATTTTTCCCCCTATTGCTGCTTGGACTGGAATCATAAAATTATGTCTCGGGATTAAATCTTTTAACTTTTCACACACTTCTCTCCCTATGGTTTGAGCAAAATCTTTGTGAACCATCATTGATAATGCGTCTACAGGTTCGGCATTAACCAAAATACCTAATTTGACTAAATCACCTTCTTTGTGACCTATAATTTCATAATCAAAACTTGCATATCCACTTGTCATAGATTTTAACTTATCGTTAAAATCAAAAACAACTTCGTTTAACGGGATTTCATAATTTAAAACTGCTCTATTACCTGAATAACTTAAGTTCGTTTGTATTCCTCTTTTATCCTGACAAACTTTTATTATAGCACCAAGATATTGATCTGGGGTAATAATTGTTGCTTTAATCCAAGGTTCCTCAATATATTTAATCAATGTTGGTTCGGGTAAGCTCGAAGGATTTTGTAATTCAATTATTTCACCTTTATTTAAATGAACTTTATAAACAACACCAGGTGTGGTTGTTAATAAATTAATATCAAATTCTCTTTCTAATCTTTCCGTGATAATTTCTAAATGTAATAACCCTAAGAAACCACATCTAAATCCTAATCCTAGTGCAGAGGAAGATTCTGCTTCAAAGGAAAAGCTAGCATCATTTAATTGTAATTTTCCTAGACCATCTTTCAATTTTTGATACTCAGAACTATCAACTGGAAATAATCCACAAAATACAACTGGTTTACTAGGTTTAAAACCTGGTAATGCTTCTTTAAGTGGTTTACTTGCTTCACAAATAGTATCTCCAACTTTTGTTTCGGATAAAACTTTAATTCCTGTTGTTATGAAACCAATCTCACCTGCATTCAGCTCTTTGATATCAGTAGCTTTTGGTGTAAATACACCAACTTTTTCAATGATATACTCCTGATTAGTAGACATCATTTTAATTGTCAAACCTTTTGAAATTTTACCATCAATAACTCTAACTAAAATAACAACTCCTAAATAAGTGTCATACCAACTATCGACTAATAAACATTTTAAAATTTCATTTTTTTTACCTTTAGGACCTGGCAAAGATTTTATAATTTGTTCCAAGATATTTTCAATACCCTCTCCTGTTTTTCCAGAACATGGTATTGCATTTTCTGTGTCAATACCAATTACATCTTCTATCTGTTTTTTTGTTTTTTCTAAATCTGAAGCTGGTAAATCAACTTTGTTTAAAACTGGTACTATTTCATGATTGATATCTAGAGCTTGATAAACATTTGCTAACGTTTGTGCTTCTACGCCTTGAGTACTATCAACTATTAGAATAGATCCTTCACATGCGTATAAGGATCTACTTACTTCGTAACTAAAATCTACGTGGCCAGGAGTGTCAATAATATTCAAAATATATTCTCTACCATCTTTTGCTTTATAATTAAGTTTGACTGTTTGTGCTTTTATTGTTATTCCTCTTTCTCTCTCAATATCCATAGAGTCTAGAACTTGAGCTTTCATTTCTCTTTCTGTAAGTCCACCACAACTATGAATAATTCTGTCTGCAATAGTAGATTTGCCGTGATCTATGTGCGCAATAATGGCAAAATTTCTGATGTTATCAATAGTGCTCATATTTAAGATCTTATTTTTGCACCAGTCTTATCTTCTACGGTAGAAATTATAAGTTGATTAATTCTATCTAAATCCTCATCTTTTAAAGTTTTTTCTGAAGATTGAATCGTAACATTTAATGCAATTGATTTTTTTCCCTCGGGAATATTATCTCCTTCATAGACATCAAATACTTTTACTGCTCTAATTAAGTCTTGATCTATTTTAGAGATTATTTCTATTAATTTTTGTACTTGGAAAGTTTTATCTAAAATAAATGCAAAATCTCTTTCTGATTTTTGATAATCGGAATATTCATATTGAGTTTTTTGATCGTTTAATGTTTTTTTAGTTTGTTTGATATTATCTAAAAATATTTCGAAGCCCACTAAAGACTCGGTTTTTATATCTAATTTTTTTAAAATATTTGGATGGATTTCTCCAAAATAAGCTACTACCTTTTCTTTATCTTTGTTAAGAAATATCCTTCCTGATTTACCAGGATGGTAATAACTAGGAGTTTTATCATCTATATATAGTTTGTTTTGATTAAATCCTGCTTCAACTATACTTTTAACGACGTCTTGCTTAACATCAAAAACGTCAACCAACCTATCTTTTTCTAACCAATTTAATCTAGAAATCTTACCTGCGCGCAAACCACAAACTACAGTTTCTTGTTGACTGGGTTGTGCTCCTAGAAATATTGGTCCAATTTCAAATAATGAAATATCTTTAAATCCTCTATCCAAATTTTTACTTAGATAAATAATTAAATTAGAAAAAATAGAAGTTCTTAAAACATTAAGATCTGAACTAATAGGATTTACAATATTAATTTCTGTACCATTTTCTGAAAATAACTGGTTAATTTTAGAGTCAGTAAAAGACCAAGTTATAGTTTCCAAAAAACCTTTGGATGCCATAGATCTTTGAAGGAAATGAAATAATCTTTGTTTATTATTTAATGTAGGTTTTTTTCTACTTTTTTCTGGTTCTATAATTTGAATTTTATCATACCCATGAATTCTTACTAACTCCTCAATAATATCTATTTCTTGTTCAATATCAGACCTCCAAGTAGGCACTTTTAAAGTTAATGATTTTTTGTCTTTTTTTATTTCAAATCCAAGATCTTTAAGGATTTTAATCATTTCTTTTTTTTCAATATTAAAGCCTGTTATTTTTTCAAATGATGATATTTCAAATTTTACTATTTTTTTTTTAATGTTTTCAACCTTTTGAATATCAAATTTACTTACTTCACCTCCACAGATTTTCTTTAAAAGCTCAGCCGCTCTCTGGAGTCCTTCCTCTATTGATAATGGATCTATGCCTCTCTCAAATCTAAATTTTGCGTCTGTATCTATATTTAAAACTTTTGAAGTTTTTCTAATCGATCTTGGATTAAAATAAGCCGCCTCAATTAACACATTTTTAGTTTCCAATTCAGTTCCAGATCTAGTGCCTCCAATAATTCCTCCTAAACCTAATACTCCTGAATTATCAGAAATTACGCACATATCATTTTCGAGCATATATTCTTTATTATCTAAAGCTTTAAATGTTTCTCCTTTTTTTGAATTTCTAACTATAATTTGTTTATCAATTTTATCTGCATCGTAAGCATGCAATGGTCTATTCAAATCAAACATCACATAATTAGTAATATCAACTATCGCTGAAATTGGTTTTTGGCCTAAAGAAATAATTTTTTCTTTTAACCATTTAGGACTTTCTACATTTTTTACGCCAGTAACTAAACAGCTTCCAAACATATTACATCCTTGATTTTTTTCTTTAACAATTTTAATGCTAATTTTTTGTTTATTTTTTTGAATTAATTTTTCCCTTTTTATACTTTTTAATTTACCAGCTCCCGCAGCAGCTAAATCTCTTGCTATACCTTTAACGCCTAGACAATCCGCTCTATTTGGTGTGATTGAAATATCAATTACTTTTAAAAGACTTTTTTGAAAATAATTTTTCCCAATTTTAGTATTATATTTTGTATTGGAAAGTTCAGTAATACCATCGCTTTCATCAGACAAATTTAACTCCGATTCTGAACAAAGCATTCCATATGATGTTATGCCTCTAATTTTACTAACCACTAACTTCATCTGATTTTTTGGAATAACTGCACCTGGTGGAGCATAGATCGTTATTAATCCCTCCTTTGCATTTGGTGCGCCACAAACTACTTTAACTAACTCTTTTTTTCCAACATCAACGTCACAAACTTTTAACCTATCCGCATCTGGATGTTTCTCTGTATTTGATATTTTCGCAATTAAAAAACTATCTAGATCACTAGTTTGAGCTTCAACACTCTCAACTTCAAGTCCAATATCAGTTAATTTATCTATAACCTGTTTTTCATTTAACTGAGTAACAAGATGATCTTTAAGCCAATTAGTAGTTATCTTCATCTGCTAAGACCTCTATAATTTGTTGGTATATCTAAAGGATCAAACCCAAAATGATTTAACCATCTATAATCAGAATCAAAAAATGCTCTTAAATCATTAATTCCATATTTAAGCATTGCCAATCTATCTATTCCAATACCAAAAGCATAACCTTGATATTTTTTATCATCTATTTTTACATTTTTTAGAACATTTGGATGCACCATTCCACATCCTAAAATTTCTAACCATTTATCACCTTCACCAATTATAATTTTTCCACCTTTTATTTCGTAACCAATATCAACCTCAGCAGATGGCTCTGTGAATGGAAAGTGGCTTGGTCTAAATCTCATTTTTATTTTATCAACCTCAAAAAATTCTTTAATAAAATAATTTAAGCATCCTTTTAAATGTCCCATATTAATATTTTTATCAATATGTAATCCTTCAACTTGATGAAACATTGGAGAATGTGTTTGGTCGCTATCAGATCTATAAGTTCTACCTGGAGCAATAATTTTGAAAGGAGGTTTTTCTTTAAGCATTGTTCTAATTTGAACTGGTGAAGTATGAGTTCTTAAAAGTAGCTCTTTTTTATTGTCTAAATAAAAAGTATCGTGCATGTCCCGAGCTGGATGATTATCTGGTGTATTTAATGCTGTAAAATTATTATACTCATTTTCTACATCTGGTCCCTCTTCTACGCTAAAACCGATTTCAGAAAATATAGATGATATTTCATCAATTACTTGTGAAACTGGATGGATTTTTCCTTGAACAAAAGATCTTTCGGGTAATGTTATGTCTATTTTTTCTTTTTCTAATTTTTGATTTATTTCTTTTGTTTCGATTTCTTGAATTTTTTTTAGTATCAAATTTTGAAGTTCATCTTTTATGTTATTTAAATCTGCTGCAAAATTTTTTCTTTCGCTTTCAGCAACAGAACCTAATTTTTTAAACTGTGATGAAACAAGTCCATTTTTACCAAACAGATCACTTTTAATTTCATTTATTTGATTTAAGTTCAAATTTTCTTTTAGTTTTAAAAGAAATTCATCTTTTATTTTTTTAATATCAGACATATTAACAGATTATTTCTTCACTGAAGAAAAACAATAGTGAAGATTAATTTAGTGCTGATTGGGCTTTTTGTACGATTGTTTTAAAGGCTTCTGGGCTATCGTATGCTATTTCTGCTAATATTTTTCTATCTAGCTTAATACCACACTTGTTCAAACCATTAATAAATTTAGAATACGTTAGTCCTTCTGGTCTAACACCAGCATTGATTCTTTGAATCCATAAAGATTTAAATTCTCTTTTTTTGGTTCTACGATCTCTATAAGCATATTGCATGGCTTTTTCCATTGCCTGTTTTGCAACTCTTATTGTATTTTTTCTTCTACCCCACTGCCCTTTGACAGCTTTTAAAACTTTTTTATGTTTTGCGTGACTCGTTACACCTCTTTTTACTCTTGCCATTTTATCCTCTTATGCTGTAAGGCATATACGATTTAACTATCTTGCCATCTTGTTTTGACATGGTAGTTGTGCCTCTTAATTTTCTAATTTGTGAATTTGTTCTTTTAATCATACCATGTCTTTTTCCAGCCTGAGCCATCATCACTTTTCCTGTGGCTGAGATTTTAAATCTTTTTTTTGCTGAACTTTTTGTTTTTAATTTGGGCATATTTCTGGGGTCTTATACGAATATTGTTATAGATTTACAACCTCTTTTAAGCCTTATAAAGGCTGAATAACCATGATCATTTGCTTTCCATCAAATTTTGGATGCAATTCAACTTTACCAACTTCTTGCATATCCGCTTTTATTTTGTCCATTAGCTCTCTTCCGAGATGTGAGTGTTGTAGTTCTCTTCCTTTAAATCTGATTGTAAATTTTACTTTATCTCCCTTACCTATGAATTTTTTAGCATTTTTAACTTTAAATTCGTAATCGTGTGTCTCTGTAACTGGCCTCATTTTTATTTCTTTTAACAAAACTATTTTTTGTTTTTTTTTGGCAACGTTAGCTTTTTTTTGAGCATCGTATTTAAATTTTCCCATATCAATAATTTTACAAACTGGTGGATTTGCATTCGGAGAAATTTCTATCAGATCTAATCCTTGCTCCTTAGCAATCGATATAGCCTCATTAGTATTAAGTATTCCTAGATTGTCGCCATCACTTCCAATAACTTGTACTTCTGGTGAAGAAATTCTATTATTAGATCTTGGACCTTTATCCTTGGTTCTTCTTTGAAAATAATTTTGTTTAAAATCTGCCACTTAGTTTGAAGATGCTTTGTTTAAAGCAGAGAATGTTTTTAAAAATAATTTTAATTCCATATTTTCTTGTTTATTAGTATCCAATCTTCTAATCGTTACTGAGTTACTGTCAACTTCTTTTTTTCCACAAATCAATAAAAGTGGTATTTTTGATAAAGAATGTTCTCTAATTTTGTAATTTAAATTATGATTTTTTAAATCTACCTCAGAAGTAATACCCACATTATTAATTTTTTTATTTACTTCTTTTGCATAGTTATCAAATTCTTCTGAAATAGGTATTACTATTGTTTGTAAAGGTGCGATCCAAAATGGAAATTTACCAGCATAATTTTCTATTAGAATTCCTATAAATCTCTCTAATGATCCAAACAAAGCTCTGTGAAGCATTACAGGAATTTTTTTTAGTCCATCCTTATCAATAAAAGATGCACCTAGTCTTCCTGGTAAATTAAGATCCACTTGTAAGGTTCCGCACTGCCAATCTCTACCTATTGCATCTCTTAAAACAAATTCAATTTTTGGACCATAAAAAGCTCCTTCACCTTTATTGATTGTATATTCAAGTTTAGATGTTTTAACTGCATCTAGTAATGCTTTTTCTGCTTTATCCCAAACCTTGTCATCTCCAACTCTTAAGTCTGGTCTATCTGAATATTTTAAAATTACATTTTCAAATCCAAGATTTTTATAAATATCTAAAATTAAATTTGTAACAATTAGACACTCTTCAGTAATTTGATCCTCAGTACAAAAAATATGAGCATCATCCTGGGTAAAAGCTCTTACTCGTAACAATCCATGAAGGGCACCAGATGGTTCATATCTGTGGACTTTTCCAAATTCTGAAATTCTTAATGGAAGATCTCGATAACTTTTTAAACCTTGGTTAAATACTTGAACATGACCTGGGCAATTCATTGGTTTAATTGCAAATATCTTTTCATCAGGAGTTTTAGAAGTATACATATGCTCACCGTACTTCTCCCAGTGACCAGATTTTTCCCATAAAGCTCTATCTAAAACCTCAGGAGTGTTTACCTCTTTGTAACCTGCCTTATCTTGTCTGCTCCTCATATAAACAACTAACTTTTGAAAAAGTTTCCAACCTTTTTCATGCCAAAAAACTGATCCTGGACTCTCTTCTCTAAAATGGAACAAATCCATTTCTTTTCCAAGTTTTCTATGATCTCTTTTTTCAGCTTCCTCAATTCTTTTTAAATAATCATCAAGTTCTTTTTGAGATGACCAAGATGTGCCGTAGATTCTTTGCAGCATTTCATTTTTAGGATCTCCCCTCCAATAAGCTCCTGAAACTTTGGTTAATTTAAAAAATTTACCAATTTTCCCTGTTGAAGATAAGTGAGGACCACGACATAAATCGTGCCATTCACCATGAAAATAAATAGATACATCCTCTCCTTTGGGAATGCTTTCAATTAGTTCTGATTTATAAAATTCACCTTTTTTTTTAAAATGAGATATTGCTTTATCTCTTTGCCAAATTTCTCTTGTAGTTGGCACATTTCGATCAACTATCTCTTTCATTTTATTTTCCATTTTATTAAGATCTTCTTCAGTAAAAGGTTCCTTTCTAGCAAAATCATAATAAAAACCATTTTCAATTACTGGGCCAATTGTTACTTGAGTTCCAGGAAACAGCTCCTGAACAGCCATTGCCAAAATATGTGCTGTATCATGTCTGATTGTTTCTAAACCTTCATTATCCTTGGAAGTGAATATTTTAACTGAACAATCTTTGTCTATTAAATAACTTAGGTCCTTTAGTTCATTATCAACACTAATGACTATTGCTTGTTTTGATAGTGATTTACTAATTTTTTTAGCTACCTCATAACCAGTAACACTGCTTTTGAAATTAATATCTTTACCGTCAGGTAATTTAATTGTTGGCATTTAATTCAATAATTTTTTGTATTCTGAGTATGTAGAAAAACACATTTTTTCAACATTAAATTTTTTTATTATATTTTTTCTACCTTCATTACCCATAGATTTCAATGTTGATTTATCTAATTGTAAAACTTCTATAATTTTTTTACATAAAGACTTGGGCTTTCCTACTTCAAATAAAAAGCTTGTTTTATCATTAATTATTGTTTCATTTGAACCACCTATATTACTCGCAATTACTGGTTTTTCCATTGATTGTGCTTCAACAGAAACTCTTCCAAATGCTTCTGGCTCTATTGATGCTGAAACCACTATATCAGAAATTTTATAGGCTAACGGCATATTATCACAATGGTTAATAAATTTTAATTGATTATTTAATCTATACTGCTCCATTAATCGTAAAAGTTTTTTTTTATAGACATTTCGTCCTTGATCACTTCCCAATATAATTGCATAGAAAGCTTCATGACCCAATTCTATATTAACAAGATTTAAGGCTTCTATAAACATTTCCTGACCTTTCCAAGTAGATAACCTCCCTGGCATCAAAATTAATATCCTATCTTTTTTAACTTTCCATTCAGATCTTAGTTTATTTTCATCAGATTCAAGTGTCGTAGTTGGGTCAAAATAATCAACATTAATTCCTCTAAATATAACCAAAAATTTTTTTTTTTTTGTAAGATATTTAGAATATTTTTCGTTTATATGTGAAAAAATAAAATTTGAGCCTGCTATAATTAAATCTGATCTTAACATTACAGAATTATAAAATTTTTTAATTGGGTTTGTGAAATTGTATGTTCCATGAAAAGTTGTAACAAATTTTCTTCTTGTAATTTTTGTTGCAAGCAAGCATGACCAAGCTGGTGCTCTGCTTCTCGCATGAACAACTGAAATATTATAAAATAAAATAATAAAAATTAAAATTATTGAGTTTAAAAATATTAAAATTGGATTTTTACTATGAACTGGAAGCTTTATTAATTTAACTTTTTTTTTATTTATATATTTTATTAACTTGCCCCCACTTGTTACTATAAAAGAAGAGCAATTATTTTCAGTTAAATAATGCGCTAGGTCATAACAGCCTGTTTCTGCACCACCATAATCCAACTTGGGTATTACTTGTAAAACTTTTAAATTAGTCGACATTTGATAAGGTTATATATTAAGAAATAAATCTTATAAACTTTTATGAATAAATTTAAGTATTTAAAAATATCAAATACTAAAAAAATTAGGTATTTAAGCAATTATTATAAGAAAAAGCTTTATATAGTTTTTCTCCATGGGTTTATGTCTGATATTGAGGGCGAAAAGCCAAAAACTTTTTTTAAATATGCAAAAAAAAATAAACTTGGATTTCTCGCTTTAGAATGTTCGGGTCATGGTAAATCTTCAGGAAAATTTACTAATGGAAATATTAGTAAATGGACAAAAGAGATCAAAATTACAATAAAAAAAATAGTCAAGAAAAATGACTTTATATTAATTGGGTCAAGCATGGGTGCTTGGTTGTCGTTAAATCAATTTAAAAACTATAAAAAGCAAATTAAGGGTTTTTTAGGAATCGGTTCTGCGCCCGAATTTTTAGAAAATTTAATGTGGAAAAAATTTACGAAAACAATGAAAAAAGAGACAATCAAAAACGGGATTTATAAATTAAAACATGGAAATTTTGAATATCCCATCACCTATCAGTTAATAAAAGATGGAAGAAAAAATAAAGTATTAAATAAAAAAATAGATTCAAAAATTAATGTCACGATGATTCATGGCAGTAGAGATGAAGTTGTGCCAGTAAAATATTCTAGAAAAATTTTAAGATTATTTACTAAAGGGAAAAAAAAATTGGTTATTATTAAAAATGGAGACCACAGTTTATCAAACAAAAATAAAATTAAAAAAATTGCTAATGAACTAAATAAAATTGTCTTTAATATAATTTAAACCTTCCTCATATGTGGGAAATTCTAGATCATAATTAAAAAAATTTTTCATTTTTTTATTACTAACTTTTTTGGAGTCTTTATAAAAATTTTTTAGCATTTCGCTATCTATGTCGCTGACTAAAATCGTTTTTGGAATATCTATATTAAGTAACTTGGTACCATATATTGTTACCTCTTCTGATGAAGAAGGTTTATCATCTGAAATATTGTATATCTCTCCTGCTTTAAAGTTAGATAAAGACTTAAATAATATATTTCCAATATCCTTAACATGAACCCTCGAAAAAAAATGATTTTTTTTATTAATCAAATCAACACTTCCAGATTTTAATCTAACCAAAACATTTTTTTCATTTGAATAAATTCCTGACAATCTAAATATTTGAACTGGCAAATTTTTATCTTTCTTTAAAGAAAGCCAAGATTTTTCTGCCTTTAATCTTGCTATTCCATTTGAAGAAGTGGGTTTTGTTAAACTTTTCTCATTTACCCATTCTCCTTTATGATCTCCGTAAACACTTGTAGCGGACAAATAAGTTATCCATTTTGGCTTACTGTCCTCAATAACTTTTGCAAAATTTTTAATCACTTGATCAATTCCTTTTATTGGTGGAATGGATACTAAAACATAATCTGCTTCTTTGAGTTTTTTAATAAGATTATCATCATAAGATTGGCTGTTAAAGAAATAGCTTACATAGCTAACTTCTTTGATGTTTTTTTTAGAAGTTTTGCTGGTAGAGGTTGATGACAAATTAATTTTATAATTTTCTGATTTAATTTTACTTATAAAATTTTTTGCTACTTGACCTAAACCAAAGCAAAAAATATTTATTTCTCTCATTTTAACTAACTTCTTTTATAATCGGTTTTAAGCTGAGGGGATTTTTTAATTTATCAATCATTTCTTTTGGGCATACCTGAACAAAATTAAAAACTTCTTTGTCAAAGTTTTCAATTATTTTTTTTGATAGGTTTGAGTTGGTTTCGTTTAAATGTTGTTCAACTAGTCCTTTTAAAAATTTTATCCAGTATTCTGTTTCTAGAGATTGCCATATGATGCTTTCTCCATTAGCTCTTTTTTCAAACTCATTATTGGGGTTGTATATAAAAGCCATCCCTCCCGTCATACCTGCTCCAAAGTTATCACCAACTTCACCAAGTATAACTACTGTTCCTCCAGTCATATATTCACATGCATTAGAGTCGCAACCTTCTATTACTGATATGGCTCCCGAGTTTCTTACAGCAAACCTTTCTCCGGCTTGACCAGCGGCAAAAAGTTTTCCTGAAGTGGCACCATATAAAACTGTATTTCCTATTATTGTATTTTTATGAGAAACTAAATTGCTTTCATCTGAGAGCTTGACTACTAACGTAGCTCCTGACAAACCTTTTCCAACATAGTCGTTTGCATCACCTGTTAAGATAAGCTTTAATCCTTTTACTCCAAATGCTCCAAAGGATTGACCTGCTGAGCCTTTAAATTTTAATGTTAAAAAATCATCGTCTAATTTATTGTTTCCATATTTTTCATAAAGGTAATGTGAGATTCTTGTCCCAACTGTTCTGTGGGTATTTTTAATAATAAATTCTTTTTCAACAATATTTATCTCTCCAACTTGATTTTTTATTTCTGGAATAATTGTTTGATCTAAAGTATCTGGTACACTGTTAATCTCTTGTGATGCACAATATTTTAAATTTTCACCAGCATCTGCTTGAACAAAAAGTGGATTTAAATCTAAATCATCTAAATTTGATGAAGCCTTACTAACCTGTCTTAATAAATCTGTTCTACCGATGATTTCATTTAATGATTTGAAACCCAACTTCGCTAAAATTTCTCTTACTTCTTCT
>Ga0209667_1001266_pt1 | contig 18738 bp, 21 predicted proteins | sample SaaInlV_165m_DNA_2_FD_184682 | JGI IMG/M metagenome (GOLD analysis project Ga0209667, IMG submission 184682) | Marine microbial communities from expanding oxygen minimum zones in the Saanich Inlet - Saanich Inlet SI037_S3LV_125m_DNA (SPAdes)... | ecosystem: Environmental > Aquatic > Marine >... | reverse complement strand
TCATTATAAATTATTTAAAAATAAAGATGAAAAACATATACCGACTTTTTCTAAAGCATCAAAATTTTAAGAGGGTTTAAACTTAAAAGATTTAACTTCTATGATGATTAATCAATACTATGGCTATCAAAAAAAAATCCAAGATTAAAAAGAAAACAATCAAAAAAACAACATCCAAACCTAAAAAACAAAATAAAATATCTTCAAAAAAACCTGAATTTGATAAAGCATGGAAAGAATATAATTCTGCACTAACTGGATGGAAAGAATCCTTAGCACAATGGCAAAAAGCTACAAATCAAACATTGATGACATATCATGATGCATGTCAAAAAGCAATGGAATCAGATGCAGAATTACTAAAAAAAGTTAGTACAAGTTGGGAAAATACATGGGAAGAAATTGGTCCAGAATACATTAAACAACAAACAAAAATGATTGAAAATGTTTTCAAAGAAACCAATATTGAATCAATTAAAAAATTCAATGAACAATGGGAAAAATTTCTTACTACATCAGGAGATGATTCAATTACAGCATATCAAGAAGCCATCAAAAAATTTAATCAAACATGGCAACAAGGAAAAATGTAATTTAATAAAATTACATTATTCTTAATTTTAAAATATAATGAAATTTAATTAGAACTAATTTTTAATAACAATATGACTAAAGCAATTGTTTTGGGAGGTTCACGTGGGATAGGTAAAGCAATTTCAAATTCATTAAAATTATTAGAAATTGATGTTTTTGCTGCATCTAAGAAAGATATTGATACATCAAATTTAGATAGTGTAGAAAAATTTTTACAAATTCATAATGAAACAGATATTTTAATTCTAAATACAGGAGGTCCAGAACCAAAACCATTCTCAACAATTACTGAAAAAGATTGGAACAAATATCACAATCAATTATTTGTAGGATTTTGCACTATATTACAAAATATTAAAATAAATAATGATGGGTATATTTTTTTAATTAGTTCTAATGTAATTAAAGAACCAAATACAAAATTAATAATTTCATCAGCATATCGTGCAGCATTTTCAGAAGTTTTTAAAGTATTAAGTAAAGAATATGCTCAAAAAAACATTAGTTGTATTAACATTGCACCAGGTCCCATTAATACAGATAGAACACAAGAATTAATAGATAATATTCAAGAATTTGAAAAAACGTTACCTATGAAAAGATTAGGAAAACCAGAGGAGATTGGAAATTTCGTTAAAGGAATAGTTGAAAATGAGATCAAATATCTTTCAGGGGTAACAATTAATTTTGATGGTGCAAATTCTAATTATATTTTTTAAAATTATTTTTTAAATTCAACATTTGGGGCATCTGGTTGACCTGCAATAGCAATCAATCCACCATCGCGTAATTGTTGCAATAGTTGCATAACTTCTTTTTCAACTTGATTTCTTTGAAGTCCAGTTTGATTTGCAAATACTTCTACAAGATCTGTAACTTTGCGCTCTCCGTTACAAGACTTCCAAAAATCAACAATTGCTTGATTTACCATAAATCCTTGCTCATGTTCATTAGCTAAAACCATTGAACCATCTTCCTGTTGTACTAATTTACCAACTCCTTGAGGTAATGCAGTTTCATAATTAATTGGAGCAGGAGTGTTTAATCCATTTGTACCCATTTCTTTAATTTTGAGTTTACCTTCTTCAGTCATTTTATCCATTGTCCATGCAGGTTCCCATACAATTTCAATATTTACATTATTTACTCCAGGAACTTTTTTGGCAAATCTTGTTGCATCTGCAACTAAAGTCTCATGTAAAGGACATCCCTGAGTAGTCATTGTCATTTTAATATCTACATCATTGTTTTCTTTAACGTTAATTCCATAAATTAAGCCCATTTCTACAATATTGAGAGGAACCTCAGGATCCATACATTGTTTCAAGGATTCTTCAATGGATTGTGCAGAAACTGTACTCATATCTCATATAACAGTTTGAAAAACAATAAAAACTTTGTATTAATTAGCTTGGAATAACTAATCTATTAAATAAATTTCTAAAAATGTGAAATTGATTAATTAATGAAGCAATAGGCAAGTAGTTATGAATATTGATGTTTTTGTACTGGCTAGATTAGGTAGTTCAAGACTTCCAAAAAAACACTTTAAAAAAATTGGAAATGAATTAGCAATTGATCATTTAATACACAGAATAAAAAAGGCAAAAAAAATAAGAAAAATTGTAGTTTGTACTACAAAATTAAAATCAGATGATGAATTAGTTAAACATCTTAAAAAAAAGAATGTAGAAATTTTCAGAGGAAGTAATAAAGATGTAATTAAAAGAATTAAAGATGCAGCAGAATATTATAAAACAGATGTCATAGTTGATGTGGAAGGAGATAAAATTTACACGGATCCAAAATACATTGATCAGGTAGCAAATAAATTTGAAAAATCACAAGTAGAATATGTTACAGGTAATGATTCATCAATAAAATTTAATCCAAGTCATGGAGTTCATGGAACAGTACCTGCAGGTTTCCATGTTAATGCAATAGAAAAAATGTATAAAATTAAAAAAATTAACAATACTGAAACAGGATATAGAGAAATTTTTTTGAGAGATGAATTTAATGTAGAATTTATTATTCCAGAAGATATCAATAAATTTCCAAAAGGAATTAGATTATTTTTAGATTATCAAGAAGATTTAGATATGGCTAGAAAGATTTTTGAAGAAATTGGAAATGATTTTGATACAACTTCATTATTAAAATTATTAGAAAAAAAACCAGAATTAATTGAAATTATACAACCAGTAATTGAGTTATGGAAAGAAAATTATCAACTAGAAAAAAATAATTCAAGATAAAATTATAAATAATAATTAGATATCTAACATTTTTTGATTAGAAATAGGATGACCAATATGTTTTCCATTAATTATTTCACCATACTGTGGAGAACGATATAATTCATCAATTGAGTTTAAAGTATAATTATCTAAAAGATCAGTTTTACAAAAAAATGCATTTATCCCATTACTATCACAACCAACTAACGTATACCCCTTTTGAGATGCCAAATTACTTAATGCAAGCAAACTTGCTCCAAAATAATTAGTACCATCCCAAATATAATCAGGATCATAAGATACAACTTTACTTTCGTGAGAGGGTACAGATGAATTATATTCAATAATCACTATACGTGGAAAATAATCTACGATAGATTTCCAAACCCAATAATCATTAAAATCTATATCAATTGATAATAAATCAAAATGAGTTGGAACATTATATTTCTCAAATAAATTTTGTATATTTTCAGCAGTTACACGTTCATTTTTAATATCAAATTGAAATGAATTAGTTCTTTTATTTCTAGACATAATTTTTTTGGCAAATCTAATATCATTTTGTATATTTTTTTTAAAACCAAGATGTTTGTTATTCCATACTTTTTTTAATACATTAGATACATAGATTTTATCATCAGAACCATAATCCATCATAAGACCACTCCAATTTTTCTTTTCTAAAAGATAAGCAGTATTACTTTCAAAACCATCACCAACACCAAATTCTACTGAAAATTTGTTTGTTGTTCCAATATTTGAAAAAATATAATCAATTATTCCATCTTCACCATTTTGTGAATAAACTTTTTTTTCATTTTCATTAATTTTGAATTGATTATTTGTATTCATTTCACTAACAAACTAATTTTTAAAATTATTTAAACAGTTTTTCTATGGATTCTTCATATGGGGCCATTGCAACTCCTTTTTCAGTAATTATGCCAGAAATTAGTTCAGGTGGAGTCATATCAAATGCAGGATTAATTACATTGATATCATCTGGAGCAGTTTTTTTATCACCAATTCCTGTTACTTCAGAACCTTTTCTCATTTCAATAATTACATCTTCAGCTTTAGTTTTCATATCAATTGTTGATAATGGTGCTGCAACATAAAATGGAATTCCATGTTGTTTAGCCATAGTTGCAACCTGATATGTTCCAATTTTATTAAAAACATGACCAGTTTTTACAATTCTGTCAGCACCAACTACAACTTTGTTAACTAATCCATTTGACATACTGTAACCAACAGCAGTATCAGGAACTAGACTTACATCAAATCCATCATGTTTTAATTCAAAAGCTGTTAATCTAGAACCTTGTTGAATAGGCCTTGTTTCTGTAGCTATAACTTTGACATTTTTTCCACTTTCTCTTGTTGCACGAATTACTCCTAATGCAGTACCATATGCAACAGTAGCTAGTGCACCTGCATTACAATGAGTCATTATTGTATCATTATTATCAAAAAGTGAAGAACCATTTTTTCCCATCATTTTATTAATTTCAATATCTTCATCAGCCATTTTTTTAGCAGTAGAAATAACTAATTTTTTAATTTCTTCAATTGAATTTCCAGTTTTTGCAACATTCATAATTTTTTCCAGTCCCCAACCCAAATTAACAGCAGTAGGTCTAGTTGCAAATAAAATATTTTTTGCATTTTCTAAATCAGAAAGTAATTCATCTTTTGTTTGTGCTTTACTTTGTAAAACTGCCAATCCCAATCCAAATGCTCCAGAAACTCCTATTGCAGGTGCACCTCTAACAATTAGTGTTTTAATTGCATTTGCAACTTGATTAAAATCATCATATTCTACAAACACTAATTCATTAGGTAATTTTGTTTGTTCGATCATGATAACTTTGTTATCTTTCCATTCGACTGTTCTTAATGAAGAATCAATTACAATTTCATTAGTCATTAAAACAAATAATTTTTTGGGTATATTTAAAAGAACTAGATAAAAAGTAAAAAAGAATTAAAGCTCATCTAAACCTAATTCTTCATCTTTATTTTTTGAGCGATAAATCATAAATGATCCTTTTGCACCTGAATTTACCACATATTCTTCAAATTCTTCAGGGGTCAATTCAGGTTTGAATTCCTTAGTAACTTCATCAGTATATGAATCAGATTTAATTTTTTTAAAATTAGTTTTCAATACAATATAGTAGAAATAATCAATATTTAGATATTATTATTTTCAAATTTATAATTAAACTAAGTAAAATTAATTTTTAGCAATTAATTCAAAATTACTTAATTCTGATTTACAAGTACAAATAGTGCAATAATGATTCCATTTTTTGCTATGTTTCCAATGTTCTTTCCCTGTTTCGTCATATCTTTTATGTGCCCATTGCAAGAGTCTCTTTGTATCTTGTGTAAACATCAAATGTTTTATTGCAAATAATTCAGGAATAGAAAAGTATTCACTTATAGTTGCAGTATATTCAGTTGCATCAGCACATTCATTCATAAATTTGTCCAAAGCATCCAATTTCCATTTCTTAACAGTATCTTCATCAATTTTAAAAGTACCATCATTTACAAATGAAAGACGAGAATCATATTGTTCTAAAATTCTATCTTTATTATTGTAAAATATAGGACTTCCAACGTACGGAGTACAAATGAAAGGATCAATTTTGGCATTATTTTGTATCCAAAAATCAACAGTTTCCATTAAATCATCTATATTTTCATGTTGATTTCCAATCATGAAAGTAGATAAAGGCGTGAGACTAGATTTTTCAATAGTATCAAGTGTTTTTTGAAGATGTGCACGAACTTGGCCTTTTTGGATATCCTCCTTTAGAACCTTGTCAGATGCAGATTCAAATCCAAATGAAATATAGCTACATCCAGCTTCTCTCATAGTTGAAACAAGACTAGGGTTTGTTGCAACACTAGGTGCATCACCTAATGTACCCCATTTTATTTCTTCATTCAGTCCTTCTTCAATGAAAAGTTTACAAAATTCTTCAGTCCATTTTTTATTACTAGTCATATTTTCATCAACAATGGTTATAAAATCAATATCAAGTTTTTCTTTCATTAATTTTACATTATCAATACAATATTGTGCTGTTGGCCATCTTGCAGGTAATTGAAAAGTATCATTTTCTTTGTCAGAAATTCTAACTAATTTTTCTCCTGCTTTTCTATCACCTTCACCGTAGATATTTTGTAAATCAATTCTAGACATACCGTTATGTGAACAAAAAGTACATCCTCTTGGACATCCTCTCTCCCAAACAACTGAAGCTCTTCTTTTTGCATTATAAGATTCTAATGAGAAATGTAATCCGGAATTTTGGAAATAGATATCAGTTTCAATTAAATCATATGCAGGGTATGGAACAGTATTAAGATCATCAATCAAAGCTCTAGGTTTAGTCCAAATACATGAATCTTTATCACGTATGCATAAACCGTTAACGTTTTGAAAATCTTTAGAGTTATTTTTTACTTCATCATATAATTCTGAAAATGTAACCTCACCTTCGCCGATAACAATAAGATCAAGTTGTGGAACTAACTTTAGAATTTCATCAGGATTATATGAACTCCATCCACCTCCACCAACAAATAATGCATTAGGAGCAGACTTTCGAATAATAGGTGCAAGTTCTTTTATTCTTGAATAAGTTGTTGTTAATCCTCCAATACCTATAAAATCCCAATTTTCAGCACCAATTTCTTCTTCAATTACTTCAATTGGAACTTTTTTTCCATCAAATTTCATTCTTAATGCATTAAGATCAAGAATACCTACATCTCCACCCTTTTTCTGAACAATAGATGCTAGAATACCAGCCCAAAAAGGGAAATATTGAGGACCACTATCCATCCTAATTTCAGGAACAACAAATAATACTTTCATCCCATTTGAAACTATCAAAATGATATATTTAAACCAGTTTAGTTAATGTGTTGAAAATTACGTGTGTTGTTGAAGAAAATTTTCAAATGTCATACATTTTATCCGTTTACCAAATAATGAACCGCCTTCAGTTGCATTAATTGTCTCAACATCAAAAGGAGATCTTGAGATAAATTCCAATATGGCACCACGATAATACTGAAAAATAGGATCCAGAATGCAATATTTTTTTAAATCAGGATTGTATATTTTTGGAAATAATCTTTGAAATTCGGGAGTGTCAACACCATAAGAAGTTGCAAAATCTACACCATGTTTAGTAATAGTTTCAATAGGAGTATCTTCATTCCATCCATGATTCATTCCCAATAAAACAACTTTAGTACATTTTAAAATTTTCCAAGATACAAACCAACAAGAAGTGCCAACGTTACCACCAGTTTGTATAGCGGGTAAACCATTAACATGTTTTTTAGAACGAACAAGTAGTGAAGAAATGTAGTTAAAAGACTTTTTTCCATCATTATAATCAAATAATGAATGCATCCAATGGATTTGTATTCCAGATTGTTTTGCTTGTTTAACAGTATCATGATTCGAAATAGTTGTAAAGATTCCTTTAATTTTAGAACCAAATTTAGAAATTAAAGGATGATCAAATAATTTTGCAGTATGTGATCCAGGATCAATATTTACTACATAAAAATTGGGAAATTTATCAGGTGTAACTCCAGATTTTAAAGTATCAATTAATTTTCCATCACAACAAACTATAGAACCTTTAAAATTACTATTTGCTAAAATTTGAAGGTGCTTTTTTTCATCTATTGATGGGCCTTTGCCAATTACAATAGCAACATTATTTTCATTTGAATGATATTTTGATAAATCTCCAGCAGAATATTCATTCCAAATATCATTTAAATTAAGAGCAAAATTTGTGATCCAATCATCATAATCTGCATATTGAATTTTCTTCATAGATTGTTCCAAAGGATTGATGGAAGGATTATCAGACAATAAAAATAAAGTTAATTTGTGACAATATATGTTTAAAAAATAAGTAAATTTGAAGAAATTTATTAAATTTGAGTCTAGATTTCCTGATTATAGTGTAGATAGATATTTTATTACTGAAACAAGATTAATTTTATTGAATATTACAAATTTAGAAAAAATTGATACTCAAAAAATGTATAAAATATATGATAATTGGCCCAAAATAGCAAAAACATATTTTGAAAAAAATGTAAAAAAAATAGAAATTTCAGAAATCAATCAAATTATTTTTGCTGGAATGGGAGGTTCTGGAGTAATAGGAGATGTTTTTTCAGCAATACTATCAAAAACAAATATTCATGTTTCAGTAGTTAAAGGATATCATTTACCAAAAACTGTTGACTCAAACACATTAGTAGTTGCAATTAGTATTTCAGGAAACACAGATGAGACACTTAGATTTTTAGAATCAGCAAAAAAACATCATGATTGTAAATTAATTGTATTTACTGCGGGTGGAAGAATGGAGCAATTTTGTTTAGAGAAAGAAATTGAATTTAGAAAAATTGAAAAATATCACTCACCGAGGGCATCATTTCCATCATTTTTATATTCAATTTTGAATATTTTATCTCCAATTATTCCAATAAAAAATGAAGATGTCTATGAATCAATAAAAAATTTAGAAGAAATAAAAAAGGAAATTTCATCAGAAAATATTTCAAAAAATAATCCATCTTTATTGTTGGCAGAGTGGATAACTGATATTCCATTAATTTATTATCCTTGGGGATTGGAATCATCAGCAATTAGATTTAAAAATTCTTTACAAGAAAATGCTAAAACCCACGTAATAATAGAAGATGTAGTTGAATCTTGTCACAACGGTATTGTGGCATGGGAAAAAAAATCTAATGTTCAACCAATTATGTTAAGAGGAACTGATGATCATATAAAAACAAAAGAAAAATATGAAATTCTTTCAACATATTTCCAAGAAAATAACATAGATTTCAAAGAAATTTATTCTGTAAAAGGGAGTATTTTATCGAAAATTATTAGTTTAATTTATCTTCTAGATTATGCTGCAATATACAAATCAATTATGGATGAAATTGATCCGTCACCTGTAAAATCAATTGAATACATAAAAAACAAGATCAAATTAGATTAAAAAAGAATGTAATGCAGTATAAGAAAATATTGATTAACATATATCAGATAATTTTCTTAATAAAATAATGAAAATATTAATTACAGGAGGTGCAGGTTTTATTGGAAAGTATTTAGTCAAATATCTTTTAGAAAAGGGAGAAAATGTTTCCATATTAGATAATTTTTCAAATTCTGATAAAAAATCAACGATATTATTTGAAAAAAATGGAGTTAAAATTTTTGAGGGAGACATTACAAATTTTGATGATGTATCAAAAGCAACAAAAGATCAAGAGATAGTAATTCATTTAGCAGCAAAAATCTCAGTATTAGAATCTATAAAAAATCCAGCAGAAACTTTTCGAATTAATGTAAATGGAACAAAAAATCTTCTTACCATATGTAAAAATAATAATATTAAAAAAGTAATTATTGCTTCATCTGCAGCAGTCTATGGAGAAGGAGAGAAAGGAATTAAACTAAAAGAAGAAACAAAGAAAAAGCCAATTTCTCCATATGGTGAAAGTAAAATGAAAATGGAAGAAGAAATCAAGAAAAATAATGAAATGAATTGTATAATTTTAAGATTTTTTAATATTTATGGAATTGGTCAAACATCAGAATATGCGGGAGTAATAACAAAATTTTTAGAAAAAATTAAAAAAAATCAATCATTAACAATTACAGGTGATGGAACACAAATAAGAGATTTTGTATCTATTTCTGATGTAATTTGTTCAATCAATGATGCTATAGGATATAACAAAAGTGGTATTTTTAATATCGCATCCGGAAATAAAATTACAATAAATGAATTAGCTAATTTAATGATAGAATTATCTGGGAAAAAATTGGATATTAAAAACATGGCAGATAAACAGGGAGAAATAAAATATAGTCAAGCCAATATTCTATTAGCGAAACAAAAATTAGGATATGTGTCAAAAATTAATCTAAAAGAAGGAATTAAAAAATTATTAGAAAAGTAAAATTATTGTTCTAAAAATTCACGTAATTGTTTAGGAAAATTTGTACAAATTCCATCAAATCCTAATTTCACTAATCTATTCCAATCTTCAGTAATTTCAGATAAGTTAGAATTCATTACTAACTCTCGTGAAACAGCATAAAGTGTTTTACCGTTATCATGTAATTCTTCAATAATTTGTTTAGAATACCATTTTTCTTTTACTTCGTCACACCAAAAAATTTTAGCATCATTTTTTTTAGGTTTTGAATCGACATAAAATGCAACATCAAAATTTGCAGATCTAGTTAAAATATAATTATAATCAGTATCAAAAAGAAAACAATTCTTTACATTATATTCATGAAGTATGCTAACAACTTGTTCAGTACATTGTAATTCTTTAATATGAAGAGCAACAGGTGATTTACAATTACTCAATAATGAGCATACATCATAAAATAATTCACCAAAATTTGATTGATCATGAGATAGATAAACACCTCTAGAATTACATCTCAAATCAAGCTCAAGACCAAAATTGGATTGAATTGCATTAGTTATTCCATCTTTACTATTTTCAATTCCATTGAATAATGCACGATGTGAAAGTATATCAATCATTTTTCTAAAATATATTTATCATTAACATCAGAAACTGTTTTAACAACAACAAATTCTACATCTTCCAAAAAAATGGGGTCAACAATTTCATTAGGATAAACTACTAACAAATCACCCTCTGAATAAGTTTCATTGTTAATTTTTAACTTACCTTTAACAATTAGTGTAATTTCAGTTGCCTTTTTATGATAATGTTTTGGCCAAGGGGAATTTTTCTTATGCTTAGTGTAAGCAACTTCAAAATTTTTTGTCTTAAATGCAGAAGGTTCAAAATTACCTATGAACCATCCTCCTTTCATTTTATTAAATTTTAATTTTTCCAATAAAATAAAAAACTATTAACTAAACTATATGTCTTTTCAAATAAAAATTTTAAATAAAATTAAAAATATTATGAAGTATTATCGTTCACAAAAAAAATTTGTTGAGTAATAGTCAAGTTTATCAAGTTTTTTAATATATGATTCATCTACACGTTTGTTATTCTTTAAATCAATAATTTTTAATTTTAGATCAGATAAAATTTTAAAAAGATTTAGTGGTTCTAACCCTGCCTCTCTCATAAACTTTGTATGAAATTCCAATAATATTTTCACAGATGGATTTTCAGTTAATGTTTTTGTACTTCCTGATATAACATATCCATCATATCCTTCAGTATCAATTTTCAAAAAATCAATTTTTGGGATTTTATTTTTAAAATAGTCATCAATGCTAATAGATTCAACATCAAATGTTGGTTTTAATAGATTTTTTGTTATTCTATGATTTGCAACATTTTCAGCAACTTCCATTTTTACTGTACCACTAACATCACTAACTGCCTTATTTTCTAAAATTACATTTTTGAAACCATTAATTGTAATATTTTTTTTTAATAATTCAAAATTATGTGGTTCAGGTTCAAATGCATATACTTTACCATTTTCACCAACCATTTTTGCAAAAAATATTGTATAAAGTCCAATACTGGCTCCAACATCGATAATAGTTTGACCCGTAAAAACAGTATTTTTTACTTCAACAGGGATTTCATAATCTCTTGAAGATAAGTGATATTTATCATATTTATCTAAAAGCACCCTACAATTAAAAAATTCAACTTCTTTTGTTTTAATTGATTTAAAAAGAAATGAATTTAATTGGAGTATCAAAGGTAATTTACTAAGACCATGACCTTTAACTTTTTTAACAAATGAAATGTAAAGTTTGAAAAAATTCAAATCAAATTTTTTATAAATTAGAATAATACAAACTTTACTTTAAATAATCTAAAATAATTTATCAAACATAACTGTAACATGATTTCAATAAATAAAATTTCAAAAATATATGGGAAATAATCATAATTGAACATAATTATGCCAATGGCAGGAAAAGGCTCAAGATTATCAGAGTACGACGAAAAACCAAAGCCATTAATCAAAATATTAGAAAAAACAATTGTTGAATGGTCAATAGAAACTTTAGGAATCAAAGGAAATTATATTTTCTGTTGTAAAAAAGAACATATTGAAAAATATAAAATTGACCAAATATTAAAAAAAATAATTCCAAAGTGTAAAATTGTTTCAATAGACTACCAAACAAAAGGACCTGTAGAATCAATTCTTGAGGCAGAAAATTTGATTAATAATGATGAAGAGTTACTGATATCAGATACAGATCATTATCTTAAATGGGATTCTGAAAATTTTAAAAATAAAATTCAAGAACAAGATATTGATGGATGTACAATGGTATTTCCAGGAAATTATAATCTAAAAAAATCTAGTTTTGTGAAACTTGATGACAAAGGAATTGTAATTGAATCTGCAGAAAAGAAAGTAATCAGCAATACTGCAACTGTCGGAGTACATTATTTTAAAAAGGGATCAGATTTTGTCAAATATGCAAATCAAATGATAGATAATAGAATGCATTTTCAAAATGAATTTTTTGTAACTCCAATATATAACCTATTTGCAAAAGATGGAAAAAAAATCATTACGTATCCAATAGAAAAAATGTGGCCATTAGGTAGTGCAGATGAAGTAAATTTGTTTTTAAAAAAATTTAAAAATCAAAAATAAATTAGGATAAAGGTATTAGTTTTTCAATTTCATAAGATAATGTGTGAGTAAGATTTTCAGCAAAAGATTTTTTTTCTAATAAATTATTTTTATTAATATCATTAATTCTATATTGAACAAAAATTCTAATTTTTGGTTCTGTTCCAGAAGGTCTAATTGTAATATGATTAACGTTAGAATTTAGAAAAAATCTAATTCCCTCATCAGGAAAATCTTTCCAAAATTTTAAATCATGTTTACCAGTAGAGAATCTCTGTACATTAGTTATAGCTAAACCACAAATTTTTATGGGATTTTTGTTTTGAATTGATTTTTGAACTTTGAGATAAAAAATTTCAACATTTTTTAAATATTTTTCCATAAGAAATTCATCATGAATTCCTTCAAAAATTCCATTTTCAGGTAATTCTCTTCTAAAAGTTGAAAAAAATCCAATTTCATTATCAAGATATAATTTATTCAAAAGATCTTGAAGAGATAAATTGTGAGATTTTACATAAGAAATAATTTCAAGAATTAAGGCCATTGATAATATTCCATCTTTTTCAAGAATGTGTAATTTTAAAAGATTAGGATTTCCAGCCAAACCGAAACCACAACTTTCTTCAAATATTCCAATGTTAATTTTATTATTATTCCATTTTTCTTCTACAATTTTTGCTAGATCACTAAATCCAACCTTACCATCTATGCATTCTAAATTATATTTTTTTGCGATATACAATAATGCATCAGAAGTAACAAAACTTTTTACAATAAAAAATTTATCAAAATTAGAAAATTGTGAATTGGTTTTTGGGATTATTTCTAAAATATACCAAAGTAAAAGTAACCAAGTATCATTGGCATGTAATATTCGCCATTTCCCATAAATAAACTCCTCTTCAGTTAAAGTTTTTACTATAATCCCTAGACGATCTGCATCAGGATCAGTATAGGCCAACATATCAAGTTTTGAAAAATCGTCATATCCATATTGATTAATAAATTCATTTACAACTATTGATGCAGTTTTTCTATCACTAGGATCAAGAATTTGTTTTGAATTAAACATAGGAAATAACGGGTTTGGATAAATCATTTGTTTGACATACTGAACATTTTGAATTTTAAGACATTGTAGAAGTTCTGAAATAGGATCATATCCAGTTCCATGTAATGCAGAATAACCAATTTTTATTTTACTGGAAAAATTTTTTATATTTTTTTTATTAAAAATTAATTGTTCTATATGAGGTAAATAATTTTGATTAGAATTTTCTATAGCAAAGTTTGATATTAATTCTTTAGATTTCTTTAAAATTACTACTTTGTTTGAATTAGAAATTGAATTATGTGTAGTTTTTGATATTAAATCATAAGATAAATTCATTTTATTATTAAGTATAAATTTTGCAATTTGATCCCGAATTTCAGCTGATGGTGGACCACCATGTTTTGTGATTAATTTATAACCATTGTAACGCTTATCATTATGACTAGCAGTAATTTCTATACCCATATCAGATTTTGAATCAACAACAGTAAAAGATAATTCAGGCATAGAATTTGGAGAATCAAATAAAAGTATATCAAAATTATTTTTAATAAAAAGATTAGATATTAAAGATGAAAGTAATTTACTTAACACTCTAGAATCAAATCCAATTACAATTTTTGACATTCCATTATTTTTCATATACATTATCAAACCATGAATATTTTTTAATAATGTAATTTCGTTTACAGTATTTGGTCCACGAAGAATTTCAGACTCAAATCCAAAATCTTTCAAATTTACAAGATCCAAATTTGATTTTTGTTCATTTAGTGAAGAAATAAGCTTGCCACGTATTCCACTTGTTCCAAAAGTTAATTCCTGTTTAAATGCTTCAATAATTTCAGACCAATTTTTATCATAAATATTTTTTAATATAATTTTTTTATATTTTTTAGGAATATTTTCAGACATCCATAATTGTAAATTTTTAATTGTTTGATTTGTAATATTATCAATTTTTTTTAAAATTTCTTGATCATCAATAAATAATTTAAATTCATTTTTTAAAAAAGAATTAATTTCCATTTGAACATCATTTTTTATATTCTTAAATTCTAATTCACTATTTTGAAAAGCCATATTCAATAAATTATAAATTTCTTATATAAGATGATTTACTAAGCACATTTATTTTTTAATAGTAGTTTAATTAATTATCAATTGTAGCACTATTTGGATAAGATAAATCATAAGTTTCTTTATAATTATCAAGTAAATTTAATTTCTCCCACTCAATTTGAAAATCTTCATGAAATCTTTTTATAAAAAAATATTTTTTCAGAGTTAATTTCCAAGGATCATTATCATTTTTAGTATTTAACACATAATGCTTAGTCATATATTTTGCAGATTCTTCCCATGGAATTCCAGTATACAATGGAATATTATTCCAATAATCCAATAAAATTTCTCTATATGAGATTTGGCAGAAATCTGAAGTTCTATGTTCAATAATTTTTGATGCAGTCCCAAGTTCAGGAACCATAATTTTTTCAGGAGGGCAAGATTGGAAAAACATCTCAAAAATACTTTTGTTATGTATGAATTGATCAGATCTACATTTCATCACTACATCTGAATGAATATTTTTTAATCCTTCTTGACATCCTACAATTTGATAATTTACAGTGTTTGGATGAGATTCAGGAATAGGAGGAAGTTTACTCTGAATGATTTTACATTCAATATTTTCCAAATTTTCACCTTCCCAAGTTGAAAGAACAATTTCAGCAGTAGGAAAATTTTCACGGTATTCATGAATTATATCTTTAGTCCACTCTGATACTTTTCCTTGAATTAAAATTCCCAAGGTTGGAGTTGATTTCAATAATTAATTAATTAGAAAATAAAATATAGACTTAACTAATTATTTTCTACATTGGTCACAAAATCAGAAATAATAAAAAATGATATTTCTAAATATAATTTTATTGGGAAGTATTTAAAAGGAAAAATTCTTGTTCATAAACCAAATATATTTACATCTTATAATGGCACTAAAATTCTTTTAGATACAAAAATAACTGAAATTAATTTATTGATGAATTTATCAGATGATAAATTAACTACAAGAACTAAAAATAAAAAAGATGTAATTGAATTTAAAATTAATGAAAAAATTGATCTAAAAGAAAAATTTGATGGAATAGTTTCATTTCAAAATTTAAATGAAAAAAATATTGATGAATATTTAAAATATTATCACAATAATTTAAAAAATAATGGAATTTTAATTTTATCTGTTTCAAATAAAAATCAAGGAAATAATGATGATGAACAATTTGAATTAAATCAAATAAAAAATATTTTAAAAACAAAATTTGAAATTAGTGAAGTATTTGGTCATAGATTTAAAACAAAACCTGTAATTAATTACAAAGCAGTCATGTTTAGAACTGCTAAAAAAAAATTAGCATCAGTGTTAGCTAAAGCAGATAAAGCTAAAGGATTTTATCAAAAAAATATAAAAAATACAGTTTCAAAACATGATCCCTATAAAGAATATTTTCATAAAATACCTGACGAAGATTTTATTCCAAAAAAGTATGAAGAAAAATCAAAACCTGTGTTTCTTATTCTGATATGTAGAAAAATAGAATGATAATAAATTAAAACAGATTTAATTAACAAGTATAGACCAGAAAAAGAATGAGAAAAAATTTAATTATTTTAATGATTGATGGAGGTAGACCTGACAGGGCACAGAAGTCACCTATTTTCAATAAGATTCAAGAAAAATCAATTAATTTAGAACATCCAGTAACTTATGGTCCACATACAATTGCTGCTATGCATGCAGTATTTAGTGGGACGTATGGAACTAGAACTGGAACAAATAGTTACTGGTCTACCTATAAATTCAAAAAAGAAAAATTTAAAACAATTACAGAGTATTTACATGAATTAAATTATTACACTGCTGCAGATGTAGTTAATAATTTAGTAATACCAAAACAAGGATTAGATGAATTTAATATTCATGATGAATTAAAAGATAATCTAACTACTAATCATATTGAATATATCAAAAAAATGAAAGAAAAAAATAATGAAGAGCAAAATTTTTTCCTATATTTACAATATAGTAATATTCATACAGGAATAATGAATGAAGTTTTAAAAGTATATGATAATTTTAGTGCAGAATATTTTGAAAATAAATCAAAAAATGAAAAACGTTATGATGATTTATTTTTGAATGCAGAAAAATATCTTGATAAAATAATGGAAATAATCTATGAATTAGAATTAGAAAAAAATTCAATTATTTTGATTATGTCAGATCATGGAATTAGTATTGGAGAGAAAATTGGTGAACGTGCATATGGTGCATTTTGTTATGATTACACAATCAAAACTTTTGCATATTTCCTTTTTCCAGATATCATACCACAAAAAATTTCTCAACAAATTCGTACAATAGATTATATGCCTACAATTTTGGATTATTTAGAAATAAAATTAGATTCAAATTATGAAAAAATTGACGGGGTATCTTTACTCCCATTATTTAATGGAAGTAAATTTTTAGAAAAATATGCATATTCAGAAACAGGAAATCCACAAAATCAAAAAGCACCGCCCAAAGAACCAAATACGCACTCAATTAGAACATCAAACTGGAAATTGATTTATAATTCATACAATAGAACAAAAGAACTTTACAATCTAAAAGATGATCCAAATGAAAAAATAAATCTTAGTGGAAAAAATTTGGAAATTGAAGAGACATTATGGAAAGAATTGATTAAAGTAAAAAATAATCCTTAATTAAATAATAATTCTGCTTTTTTAAGATCTTCAAAAGTATCAATTTCACACCATTTTCCATTAATCAATATTGGATCAATTTGTATATCATTATCAAGTAATTCTTGGATCATATCAGTAAGATATGCTTTTTTTAATGAGGGAGCATTATGGAAATTCCCATGATGAATATTTTTTAATTTATTATATTTTTCAACAAAAATTTTAGAACCATTTTCTGAAAAAATTATAGGGCCTAAAAATTCTCCAATAACTTCATTAGAGTGACAAAATGAAATGTTTTTTTGAATTTTTAAAATAGTTTTTTGATTTAAAACTACATTATCTGCTTCTGATTTTGGATGTTGAGTTCTATTAATGTAATTTTTCTCCCAATCCAAATCTATAGGAATTCCAATATCTCCTGAAAAATTTAAAATTTGCTTTAGAATTTCTTCATCAAAAAGTATATCAGAATAACAAGTCAATATTCTTCCATTTAAAAAATTATTTGCAGCCATTAAACTTCCTAAAACATCATGTTGTTCATAATGAATATCTTCAACATAAGTTACATTATCTAGACCAAATTTTTTATGAGGTCCAGTAATAATTATAATGTCTTGAATATCATATTTTTTAAATAAATCAATCTGTCTTTGTAAAATTGATTTTCCATTAATTTCTAATAGACCTTTAGGTTTTTTTTCAGTAAGCTTTCCTAATCTGGTGGCACTACCTGCAGCAATGATAATTACTTTCATAATATGTCTATAATGATTTCATCACTCTATCTCTAATAGTTTTAGGATTCCATGAAACTCTTTTACTTCTTTCTTTACTTGTAGATATTTTTATCAAAAGAAATATTGGTCCCTGTGATTTTTTAATATCTTTTAAAATTGATATTAATTTAGTTTTTGTTTGAATTACAAAAATTTTATAATTTGCTGTCTTTGCAATTTTTGCTAAATTAATTTGAGATGAATTTGTTGGTTGACCTCCTGTAGATTCATGACTATTGTTATCAAATACTATATGTACCAAATTTTTTGGTTTTAAACTTCCAATTGTTACTAAAGATCCCAAATTCATCAAGATATTTCCATCACCATCAAAAACAAAAACTTGTTTTTTAGGATTTTTTAATGCAATACCTAATCCAATTGAAGATGCTAATCCCATTGAACCAATCATGTAAAAATTAGATTCTTTATCATTTGTTTCAAACAAATCTCTACTCATAAACCCATTTGCTGATACAATGGGATTTTTACCAACAGATTTTCCAATTATTGTTACTGCTTCTTTTCTAATCATGAAACATTCTCCTAATTACAAGAGCACAAGGTTTTTTTTCTTTTAACTGGTTTAAAGCCCAATCACATTTAACTTTCCAG
>Ga0209667_1001264_pt1 | contig 18747 bp, 10 predicted proteins | sample SaaInlV_165m_DNA_2_FD_184682 | JGI IMG/M metagenome (GOLD analysis project Ga0209667, IMG submission 184682) | Marine microbial communities from expanding oxygen minimum zones in the Saanich Inlet - Saanich Inlet SI037_S3LV_125m_DNA (SPAdes)... | ecosystem: Environmental > Aquatic > Marine >... | reverse complement strand
CCTGGTGGTCCGATGAAGACGTGGAGATCGTCCACTTTCTCGGCAAGGACAACATCATCTTTCATGCAGTAATCTGGCCATCGATGCTGCTAGGGCATGGTGACTTCAGGTTACCCACGTCGATTCCTGCGAACGAGTACCTCAACTTCAAAGGTGAAAAGTTTTCCAAATCGAAAGGTGTCGGCGTCACGGCACAACAGATCCTTGAGCAATTCGATGCGGATCGAGTTCGCTACTACCTGACAGCGATTGCGCCCGAGGGTAAAGACTCCTCCTTCACCTGGGAAGATTTCATCCAGAGGAATAACGATGAACTGTCCGATGTAGTGGGTAACTTTGCCCACCGCGTGCTGACTTTTACGGTCAAGAATTTTGAGACCAAGGTGCCTGCCGGAGTGGAGGATTCTCCATTCCTCGAAGAGGTCTTGAGTGTGGTTTCCGAGGCTCGGGAGCAGTGGTCAAAATCATTCGATCGACAGAGATTCAGAGAAGCTCTCGACCGAGTCGTGACCCTGGCTCGTCATGGAAATCGTATCTTTGATGCTGCAGAACCGTGGAAGAGTCGCAAGGTCGATCTGGAACGATGCGGTGCAGACCTGGCAGCACTGCTGGAACTGGTGCATGCAGTTTCATTACTGCTGCTGCCGTTCTTGCCGGTCAGCGCGAACAAGTTGGCAGCGACTTTTTCCGACGCCACAGCCGCCCCTGAAACTGCGGTGATGAAAGTGGGGACCGAGCACTTGCTACAGTCAGGTGCACTCCTCAATCCTCCCGGGATCCTCTACCCTCGGTTGGAATTGCTCGACGATGAAGAAGAGGGACCCGCCTCGTAACAGCGCTTGGCCCAGTTCAGCCATGTCGATTGGCTCGCATCCGCAGGGTCGCGCAAAGTTGTTTCAAACAGTTTCCGGACCTCCGACCGCTTGACCTTTCCGGCAACCAGGCACTTGTAGATCTTCTCCCCTAATCGGTAGCCGATGAGGTGAGCAGTGCCGATGCGGACGTCCTCATCTCGCAGGGGCAGTGGGCCGGGTGTCGGGATCTTCCCATTCCCTTCGAGCCAGGTCTGTTCGTTTTCGATATGGAGCAGGGAGTCACGAACTGTTTGACGGGTTGCCTTGAGGAGAGGATCGAGAGAGTGACTGTTCAATTCGCCCAGCAATGTTTCGAGTTCTTTCACATCCATGCAGGCTCTCTTGTGATCGATGATCTTGGTGCCGATGTAGCCGATCGCCTCACGGATGGCGATCTCATAGAAGTGCTGGAGTGGATCGCTGGAAGAACTGGGTTCGTTGCATTTAACCGAGTTGATGTGATGAGACGCTTCTTCTGCGGCATGACGGATCGATAGATTGCCCAGGACGATGACCTGAGCATCGGGGAGATAGCACGACTCTTCTCGCGCCAGTTGGGAGTTCACAAGTTCCATCTGATCAGGACCCAGGGAATGGGTGTTTCTGAGACGATCGAGCAGATCGAGATTTCTTCCGGTGTGAACAGTGAATCCATCGAGGCCTTTGGTGGGTATATCAAGGTAGCCGCAGATGGTCTCGATCATCATCCATACCTGATCGGACATGATCGTCGATGAGATCGATGGCAGATTGTGCACTCCACTGGATTCTTCCAGTTCCTCCTCGTTCAACTGCCAGTTGAGATAGGACTGGTGCTTTACCATCGGGGTGGTATTGATCATGCAGAATCGGTCTTCGCCGATCTTTACTGCGGCGACCGATTGCTCCAGACCGGTCCTGGCCAGCTCCCAGTAGACACGATCCAGGTTCTGGAACACCGTGGTCTGGCGAGGTGGTTCGATTCCGGTTCGCTTCGCCAGCAGGGAGATCTTCTCTGGAAGGTGTTCTGGAGCGACATGAAGATCGCCAAAGATGACCGCCAGAGTCGCATCCGGGAACTGTTCGAGAACTTCTAGAATCCTCATCGCAGCGATCTGTTCTCGAGCGTTGAAGGAGTCGCCGACAATCGTCGGTTCCGAGTTGAGGGCGATCACTGGCAAGCCGGCTTCCCGGCAGAACTCCAGTTGAAGCGAGTAGTTTTTCCATGGGAAGCCCCATCGATGATCCCAGTTAGATTCCTTCAATAATTGCTCGTCATCGATTTCTCTACGGCACCAGCGATCGAGCACCGGTTGCGAATCGATGTGAAAGGCTTCGGTGGCGAGCACTACTTTTTGGCCACTCTGGAGCCATGATTCGATGACCCTCAGAGGGCCCTTCTGTGATTCCCTGAGGGTGTGATAATCGCCGAAGTGGACCACATCAAAGTCGCTGGTTTCTTGCGAGAGTTGGTCGATGGAGATGGGGGAAAGCGGCCCCTCACTGGCCTCGTAGTAAGCCTTTCGCCAGCGCGGTAGTGCACCACTGGGATCGATGATCGAATCGTCGATTTCTCGGCGAGTCTGCTCGGAGAGAGTTCGTTGCAGGGTCATCAGCCGTTCTCGGGCTGGCACCGGGGAAGCACTCAAGCGAGTGGTCCCCACGAATCAAGATCTTTCGGTGAGTTGAGATTCTTGAATGGGCTTTGTGTCGGTGGGCCCGAAGCGGGGGAGAAGTGTTCGGGCCAGTGAAGCAGTCGGGTGCTGGACCTCTTGACCCAGGCTAATAACGCCAGATCACCGTCGGGGGGGGAAGAAAATTCGAGTGCGGAGGGGTCCCAGACTGCAGCCAGAGGTTGAGGGCGATGATCATCGACCGGAATCACCGAGATCCCAGGGCTGTGGTGAGAGCAGATGGTGGAAACGGTGGCGGAGTTCAGAAGGGGTAAGTCGACGGCAGCAAAGAAGATCGGTGCCGCGAGGCGCTCGATGATCGATCCGATCACGTCGACCAGGCAGCGGCTCTCGGGAGGATCGAGTAATACCTGGTGCCATGACAGATCCTCGACGGTGTCGAGCAAACTCGGGTCCTTGAGCGCAACGGAGATGCGGGGGAAAAGCGCAGAGAGCTGATCGTGCTGTCTCTCCAATAAGGTGACGCCGTCCAATTTTAACAGAGCCTTGGGTTGTCCCATGCGGGTCCCCAATCCCCCGGCGAGGATCACGCAATCGGAGACGGTGCGCGTGTCTGGTGGGTTCATCGGGAGCACCTTTTCCATGGCAGTGGAATACCTTGTCGAAGCAAGGGGGTCAACGGTACAGATCTAGACCCGGCTCCAGCGTCGCAATTGTCGTAGAGTTGCCCGGAGATCCTTGGGGAAGTCCGCTTCGATGGTGATCGGTTGGCCAGTCTCGGGATGGAGCACCGAAATGGAAAGGGCGTGGAGGCCGAGTCGACCCAGTAGTGGACGTTCCACTGTCGATTTGCGGGGGCGGTAGCCCTTTTTGAAGGAGGAGAGAAACAGCGACTCTCCATCACCATAGAGTGGATCGCAGACGCAGGGCGTATTCAATTTCGCCATCACCATACGGATCTGGTGAGTTCTTCCGGTACTGGGCGATGCTTCGACCCAACTGTGGTCACGGAAAGCCTCCAGTACCTGGTAATCGGTGACGCACTCCTTGCCATCGGATTGGAATCGCATCGATCCGGGACGGGCAGGATTCTCATCTACATGGAAAATGCTGGTGCCTCTGGCAGGAGAAGGAAGATCGGAGACCAGTGCACCGTACCGCTTCTGAACTTCCCGATTCATGAACTGCTGCCTCAGGTGAGATTGAGCGGAACCATTCCTGGCGAACAGGATCACCCCGGAGGTGTGCTTGTCGAGGCGATGGACCACATGAGGTTTCAGTGCTTCGGGATCTTTCTTCTTCCATAGATCCCACAGCAAGTCGATCAGGCAGGGCGCCTGATGGTCCCACCTTTCGCTGACGGTGCTGAATCCTGCTGGTTTATTGACCGCGACGAACGAATCGTCGTCGTGAAGGATTTCCAGGGGACGCATTCTTGGGGGTCGCTCCGACATCGGTTCTAGCTTCCCGGCAGCCGTGATGCTGCTGTTTCCAGTTGCTGGATCCCGAGCATCGAATCGGCATGGTCGTCATCGTTACGCTTGGCGATCTCAGAAAATGCGCTGATCACCTGCAAGAATCGATCATAGGAGGTCTTGTCGCCACCTCGCCACCGCGCAAACTCTAGCCAACCGGTCGCAATGTTGATGAGGAACGAGGCGTGCGGACCCACCTCGATCGGTGAAGCAGATTCTTTGGCATCGTCTCGAGCCGCTTCCAGGGAACTTTCGAAGGCGGCGATGGCACCGGACCAGTCTGCCAGTCCACAACGATGAGCTCCGAGAGCCCACCAGGCCATGTGGAACGGGACGGCTCCCTTGTTCAGTTCGGATCTCCAGCGAAGGCAATCCTCAGCACAACGAATCCCTGCCCTGAAGTGGTCATCCGTTCGAGGCTCGGGATCTTCAGGCCAGCATGGAGCCAGGTCGGCAGCAAGGTTATAGGAGAGGATGTTGGCTCCGTCGAGGCGTCGGTCCCTTTCCTCGGCATCGGATTCAACTTCTGCCTGGGCAGCAAACTCATCGATGGCGGCGCGAGAGATTGCGATGAGATCAGCCAGGGTCCTCGGCAAGTCCTGGCCTGCCGAGATGCGCTGACTGGCCATCAAGAACAAGCCCCTCCGTTGCCTGGGTTCACTCTGTGCGCCGATGTGATCGATCAGGGAGACGATCCCGGATTGGAGATAGATTTCACTCAATTCGGGCCACAGTTGTTCGAAAGGATTGGTGGTCTGGGTCATCAAATTTCCTCCAGTGAGATATTATCGAACCAGACTGTACCGGATTGACCCTTCACAAAACAGGCGATGTAGGTGGTCCGACTGGTCCCTGGCATCCAGTCAAACTTGATTCTCGTCCATTCCGTATCTCGGCGAAGTGGTGCAGAACGAGAGGACCATGATCCGAGCCTGCCGGTGAAGAACCCGATCAGTGCTTCACCTTCGAACTGGCTCGCCTTGACCAGTGCGGTCACGCGATATTTTTTTCCTGGGGTGACAACGATACGTTGGATGGTTCCACCGGCTCCGGGTTGGATGATTTTTGCCCGTAAGGCTCGGGTTCCATCGACCAGGCCTTCTGTCTCCCCATCGAAGACCACCGAACCTCCCGGATCGACTTCCCCTGGGATCCAACCGTCGAGTAATTTCTTGGCCTCGAAGTCTCCATTGATCAGCGGCTGGTGAACATCGTATCGAACGACCTCTTGTGTAAGATCCTCACCTTGTGGTCCTTCGTCGAGGATACCCACCGGAACAGGATCTCCCTCGGCGGTCATCAACTCCAGGCGTAAACCGCGAGTGCCGACCATCTGGGTCACTGCCACTTCGATGATGTTTTCACCTCGGAAGAGTTGGATGGGGAACGGCTTCTTCTGGTTCAGCATCAGTTCGTCGTGCATCGGTTGGCTCATCTGGGGACTGGCATCGATGAACCCGACGGGAGAACCGTTGAGGCTGATTTGCATCTTCACATCCGTGGCCACGGTCAATCTCGCCTCGACGTCTTTATTGACCACGATGCGGCGAAATAGCAGCCACTGTCGATTCCGAGTGACGGGGTCCTGTCCGGTGGTGAGATCGGTGAAGGGAGTGGGCCAAACCAGAGGTCTCCAGTTCTGGTTGGTTTCTACCGGACTCTTCCTCCGATTTTTCCTGCGGGTAACGGTTGATTCCACCGGTCCCATCACCCACCACCCATTGATCACAGTTCCTTGGATCCGGTTGTAGTTCAATTGTATCGGATGTTTTTGAGTGAACCGAACCGACGAACCGCCCAGATCGACGCGATCATCGAACACAGGCCAGCCATTGGCGCGGAAGATCCAGGCGATATTTTCCCCCAGGGCGAGGGAGTAGAGTGCGGCGATTCGCTCGATACTGGAGAGCCCATGAAGGCGCAGAGTTTGTTCGGAAGCCCTGCGCTCGGTGAACATCTTGTGGTGTACACCAAGTCCGTGGATGAATCTCAGGGCCGCAAAGACGGAGGGGTTTGGTTGCCATATTGATCTCTCGTCACTATTTCTGTCGAGTAGCCAGCGAATGGTTTTCTGGAAAGCGTTGGCGTTGAGTAGACGATATCCCAGTTCCCCATAGATTCCTTCGTCGACACCACAATCGGCCAGCAACATGTAGGGATCGTGGCCGAATCCGATGTTATGACCCAACTCATGGGTGTAGGCCCCGGGCAAACGGTCTCCCTGTCCGGTGTAGCCATGCAAGACTGCCGCGTCGAGAACGATGACTCCGCCTCCTCCGAGACCGCCGACTCCCGGTGGTAGGAAGATGTCGAAGTCCATCAGCAGTCTCAGGACTCCATCGGCGCACCCGAGGTGATCCTTGCAACCTCTCAGGCTGCGGGCCACCTCCGGCATCATCGATTTCATTCTTGCACGAAAGATACTGGGGCCGGTGGCACTCGATCCGGCATCGTTGACAGTGATGGGAGTCTCGGCCACGGCGATCCCACGAATCGCAGAATTCCCGAAGGGTGCATCGATCTGGATACTCAACTTGTCGAGGTCGATTCGCTGCAGTGTTTCAGGTTCTTGCCAGCGCATCGCTCCGAGGGTCCGTTGGATCAGCACCTTGCCCGATCGATCGACTGCAGCAAGGGAACCATCGTTGCCCGGGACCCGGTCGAGGACTCTCCCCCCTGCATCGGAGATGGAGAGACGCATCTGGATCGTCTTTCCCTTGCGTTCGTAATGGAGTCTCGGCGTCCAGGGTGATCGCGGTTCCAGGTCAAATTTCTGTCCGGCAGATAAAAGCGCTCGATAGGGTAAGAGGCGTGCGGTTTTTCCTCCGGGAAGGGTACTTCGAGTTTCCAGCCGATAGGTCCCTGGCATCACCCAGGCTCGCCGAGCCTGCCGGGTCTCGAGAGTGAAGCGTTCTCGGAATCCGTCTACCGCCACCACCTCGATGGTTGCATCTGCAGCACCACCGAACGCAGATTCGGCACTGTACTGGAGGCGACTCATACGATTCTGGTCGATCAAGATCGGCACCACTTCACGGTCGCCACCGGTTTTGGCACGGGTGAGCACCGCTTCACCTTCAGTGGTGCGGCACAGCACGCAGATGTCGACCGGAGGTCCAGACATCAACAGGCGAAACTGCCCGGTGGGGGCCGAGCGCGATGACTCCAACCGTCCGCGGGCTCCCACCTCCATCGCCACTCTTTCGGTGGTGAAGGCTGCGGCGACCGGTTCAGGGGTGATCCATAACTTCTCGATGGCCAGACCTTTTCCCTGGCGGTCTTCGACCGAGATCACGGTCTGCTTCCTCGGCTCCAGGAGGATGCTGGAACTCTTCCCTGATAGGGTTTCCTGAAGCAGCAATAGTCTTGGCAGGGTCAGTACCAAAGTGTTGTCATCTGGATCGATATCATCGACCACTTCACCCTGCGCGATGACGGTCCAGGAACCGGGCACAACCACTGCGCTCCAGCGTCCATCGGTCGCCGTGGTTCCCTCGACGACCGCCAGACTCTCGTTGGAGAGGAGCAATAGTTTGGCCCCTGCGACCGGCTTTCCAACTTCGTCTCGCACCTCGACCGAGATGGGTCGGAGCCTGAATTTCTCTCGAACCCACTCCTCACGTTCTCGCTCCCGTGCGATCGCTTTGGCCTCCTTGGCACTCTCGGCAGATCGCCCCGGGAGTAGAACTCTCTCGACCGAATCGATCGGCTCCCCGTCCTCATCGAGCATCTCGACCAGTACTGGTTGGTCGCCTGGATCTTCGATGGCGAGGTAACGACGTAAACTCAGCCCCGGATCGACGCTGAAGCGCATCTCCAGGTCCTTCCGTAGCGGAGTCTTCAACTGGACCAGTTGTCTCTCAGTGGTCGAGTTGTCCACCTCGAGGGCGATCACCCGGAATCCTTTTCTGCTGCCGGAGCCACGTCGCTTCAGTTCCTTGCCTCTTCGATCGATGAAATCAGGCCCACCATGATGGTCCTTTTGATGGAACTGATAGGCGATGATTCGATCGGAAGGTGGCCATGCCTCGTCAAGGATCCTCAACTGCAGTTTTCCATCGTCAGGTGTGGGCACGGTCTGAACGTCGGACACCTGATCGTCGGGCAGTTGGTTGCCGCCGCCAGTGGGGACTACATCATCGACCGCAGGCTCGAATGGGACTTCGAAATTTGCATCTGGAGTAAAGCCGCTGGTGACCGGACGAATCGGTTGATCGATCGTGCTGGATACAGCATCCGAATTTTGCACATCCGAGACATCTTTGGGTTCCGGTGAGGGGAAAGGGATCTGCAGATTCGTGCTGGGCTGTCCAGTGGCGGGTTTGACCGCAGCGACCCCGATCTCTGGAGGAAGTTCCTGCGGCGACGGCCCCAGTTGGCTGACGAAGTAGCCGATCGCTCCGATGGTGAACAACAGCAGCAACAGGTTCCCCACTGGACTGGCTTCTTTTCGGGTGGTGCGAGTTGTTCGCGGGGTGGGGGCACGGTTGGAGGTATTTTGGCTCCTCTGATTTTTCGAGTTGCTGCTGGTCTCTGGAGTGGCTGAGCGACGGGGTCGATCGCTGCCGGGCTTCCGGGTTGGATTACCGGTGGGTTTCGTGGATCGGATCAAGACATCACCGATTTTCAGCGTCGAACTACCAGGGAAAGGAGCACGCCCTTCGATGGATCTTCCATCGAGAACTGTCCCATTCGAACTGGCGAGATCCTCGATCACCAGGCCCTGTCTGGTAGAGATCAATCGGGCATGGCGACGGGAGGCTCGATGGTCGGCGATCTCCACCTCGCAGGTTGGATCTCGACCGATGATCCAGGGACCTTCACCGGTCAGGGTGACGATCCTCTTGCCATTTGAATCCTCGATCTTCAACAGAATGGGTTCAGTCGTGCTCATCGATTCATGCCTCTTCATCTGTCAGTGACCAGTAGTTCACCCGTTCTCCCGGGCGCAGCACTTCGGTGCTCGGGGGAGCAACGACCAGGCAGTTGGAGCCGGCAAAGCCACTCAGCAGGTGTGATCCTTGCCCCGACGGAATCTCGATCACATCGACCCCACCGTCAGGATCAGCAGTGGCCCTCCCGCGGAGTAATCGTAGCCGATCCGAGGCTGGAACTGATCTCTCTGACTTCAGAACCCCGCTACGCTGCGGCAGGATACCGTCGGTTCTTCCTTCCATCCGCGCCAGAGCGGGTCGCACGAAAATTTCGAAGGAGACGAGGCAAGCGGCTGGGTTGCCCGGCAATCCGAAAAATGGGACCCCTCCGATCAGGCCGTCCACCAGTGGCTTGCCAGGCTTCATCGCGACCTTACGAATCTGGACGTCGTCTCCCATCTCCCGAGCGACCTCGCGGATATGGTCGAGATCCCCGGCACTGATGCCACCTGTGGTGACGATGGCATCGGGCTTCAGTTCGAGAGTTTCTTGAAGTCCTGAACGGATCTCCGTCAGGTCGTCGCGGAGGATCGGTCTGGGGATGGGAATTGCCCCCCAGCGATTCACTCGAGCTTGAAGAGAATAGAGGTTCGAATTTCGGATCTGGCCAGGCTTCAACACGCTGTCGATGGCGACCAACTCATTGCCACTGGAATGGATGGCGACACGGGGTCTCCGGTTCACCGGAATCTGAACCGCGCCGACACTGGCGAGCAAGCCGATGGCACCAGGAGTGATCCGTGAGCCGGGGGCCATCACCGATCCATCCGCCTCGACATCTTCACCGAGTCTGCGAATGTGTGCTCCAGGGTGAATCGGCCGATCGATGACGACCGATTGTTCATCGTAGTGAAGGCATCGTTCGAAAGGGATGATGGTATCCCCTCCTTGGGGAATGACTGCACCGGTGAATATCTTCATCGCACAGTGGTCTTTCAGGGGAGTGGCGGGCGCCATTCCTGCTTCGATGGTGGCGACCACTGGAAGAGTGATAGGCCGATCGGGAGTGGCTCCAGCGGTGTCGCGGGCCTTCAACACGAATCCGTCCATGGCAGTGTTATCAAAGGGAGGAATCGGATCCCGAGTGGCCACCGATTCAGCGATAATTCTACCGACGGCATCTTCGAGTAGCACCATCTCGGTGCCGATCGGTTTGATCCTGGCTAGGATCTGATTGCGAGCATCTTCAAGATCGATCAAAGGGTCTCCTCTTTGCCACTCATCTTCTCTACCCACTGCATGTATCGATCGAGCCCGGTAGTTACGGGAATTGCGATCACCTCCGGACACTCGTGGGGATGTCTTCGAGCAATGGTCTTGATCAGTTCCTCGATCGGTTCTCTGGCAGTCTTGATGGTCAGGATCACTTCTTCGGTTTCACAAGTTTTGTCTTCCCAGCGATAGATCGATCGAGAACCGGGCATGATGTTGACACAGGCTGCCAGTCCTTCTTCGACCAGGCCGCGAGCCAGCTCTGCTGCCGAATCGGGAGGGTGGGAGACCAGGACCAAGTGCACGGTTAAACTTTCCAGGTGGACCGCCTCGAGATTCACCCCGGAATGAGGTGAACTCAACGGCTCCTTGATCCAGCCAACTTCCATCGGGCGAAAGGGTAAAACGCACCGTCAGGATAACATCATGACTGGACAGGTGGTGGACAGATGGACCTCCATTCCAGCCCCTTCATTCGATGATCCTGGGGATAGGTTGCAGACCCCCATCGATCGGTGCAGCATCTGTGCCATGAACTGGTTAGAGATCGCCCACGAGAACGAAAATCGCCACCCGCTCCCGGCAAGCGGGATCTTCATCATCGGCAGAGCTCCCGACTGTTCCCTGCGAATTCTTGAGCCAGGCGTTTCCAGGAATCATGCCTCCATCCAGCAACGTGGCGGTGCTGACTGGATTCGCGATCTTTCTTCCAGCAATGGAACCTGGTTGATCGGCGAGGGGGTGCCGCCGCGGAAACTGACCGACGAGACATCCTTGCGATCGGGTGATCGAATTCGCATCGGTTCGGTCGAGTTGGTCTACCATCAGGCGTTGCCAGATACCCTTGCGGATGGGCGCTGGAGTGAAGTCTCCAAGATCGGATCCGGTGGCATGGGTGAGGTGTTTCGCGCCAGCGATCGGGATCTCGGGTGCCTGGTTGCGGTGAAAAAGATCCGTTCTGAAGATGGGGATCCTTCGGGATTACTGCAGCGTCTCCATGCTCGCGAGGCGGCCATCGGGAGAGGGATTGATCATCCCAACGTGGTGCGAGTCCTCGATGATGGAATCGTCGATGGATCTTCGGTTCAGGTGATGGAATGGGTGGGGGGGGGAGACCTCTCCCGATCGATCCAGAAGACCGCTCGAGATCCATCGGTAGGGCTCGAAATGATCCGCCAGATCGCACTGGGCCTGACGGCAGCACATGAGAGTGGGGTGGTCCATGCGGATCTGAAACCGGGGAACATCTTGATCGTTGGCCAGCAAATAGAACTGGGCCTGGGCTCTGATATCTTCGAGGGGGAGCAGCACGAACCGGTCGATCTCGAACGAGAATCAGCACGGATCGATCAGTACCTTCGGCAGGTTGAGGAGAAACTGAATGATCCCCCATTCGTCTCGAGGAGTGGCGAACTGGCGCTGATCGAAGATGCCCTGAAGTCGGGTGTTCGTTGCTGGATTCCCATCTTCGGCGAGCGTGGGGTCGGGCGTGGTCGCCTGGCCAGGGAAGTGGTGGCCCGTTACGGCGATTCGCAACTCGTTCGGATTCACCACGGGCCAGAGTTCACTCTTCCACCCGATGACTTCGATGGCGTCTGGATGACATCGATGCCTCGGGATTGGCCCGATGAGCCGACCTGGATCAAGACATTGGAGCGGGCGAAACGGGAGGGGTGGTCACGAGAAATTCACCTCCAACCGTTGTTGCCTGGACCTGCAGCCCGTTGGGTCGAAATGCTGGTCGATGCCCGAGGTGGGGAGGGTGCGCTGTTTCTGTCCCACCTCAACGGGGCTGAGGGTGCCGATGGCCATCCAGCACGATTACTCGAGAGCATTGGTGAGAGTATCCAGCGGGGAGCCTGGACGCTGAACGATGATGGCGCCAAGTTGCACCCACTGAGGATGCGAGAGAGCGCACGAGACGAGGCGAAGAGAATCGGATCGATCCTCGAATCGATCTCCCCCCTGTTGCGACAAACTCTCGAGCGAATCGCTCTGTTTTCTGGAAACTTGACGGGAGTTCAGGTGGCTTCTTTGGTGCGTGGGGACGCCGCCATTTTCCACTCGCTGGTGGCGGAAGCGATCGAACTGGGGCTGCTGGAGAAGGGCTCCGATCGACGCCTCAACCTGGTCAGTGAAGGGCTTGGGAAAGCGCTCGCCGATCAGGTGACGGACCAGGAGAGGGAACAATACATCTCAGCTGCGGCGGATCTGATTGTGGAACTACCCCCGCCTGCTGAAGAGGAGCCTCTGCAATGGTTGAAGAGGGGCCGACTTCTGCGCATTGCAGGGCGGTTACAGGGCGCGATCGAGGCTCACCTACAAGCGGCATTGATCGCCCGATCTCGTTACATGAGATCCATCTTCATCGAGGCTCTGGACGAGGCTCGAGCGGCGATTCGCGAAGCCGCAGCGTCGGGCGATAGACGCGCGATCGATGCCGCAGAGAAAAATATCCTGGGGGGGGAGCCTCGAGGCCTGGTGGCGATCGAGAGACTTCGAAAACTGCCCATCGATGTGGCTGTCAAGATTGCAGATTTCGGCATTGCACGGATCTCCGGCGAAAGCACCGTCGGCGAGCCGCTGGCATGGGGAACACCGCGGTACATGTCTCCAGAACAGGCGAGGAAAGAGCCGTTGGCTCCTTCCAGCGACATCTATTCTCTCGGCCTGTTGGCCAGGGAAGTGCTGGAAGGAAGGCATCCACTCGGCCCCTTGAGAGGTGCCGAGGCGATCCGGCGGCTGGCGCGGGGGGAGTTGGACGAGATGTCATCGACCCAGGAGAGAGCCCTCTGGGGAGATCTGATCGGGCGGATGTTGTCGCTGTCGCCGCCCTTACGTCCATCGGCGCTGGAGGTGGCCGAGCAGATCGCCGAGATCCAGGCCCGCTATTAGGACGGGATTCGGCTCGCCGGATCCTGTAAACTGGATTCTCGGAAGGAATTGTCCCATTGCCGTTTGATACATCATTGCGGGGCTGGACCGGGGCGGGGAAACCTTGTCCGGGCGGGCTACGCTTCACTCTACCCCGCTCCCTGGCCAGATCATCGAGTGGGTCCAGATCTCTTCTACCACTCGGGTGGGTGATCTGTAGCCTGTTCCTCGCTTCTGCACTTCAGGCCAGTCCCCCTGTTGAAATGGTGATTTCGACCGAGTTCAGTCCGCGAGAACTGAACGAGACTGAAAAGTCGCTGGCTGCAGATCCGGTACTGGAACAGGTCCGGTTCATCCTCTATGGAAACGAGCGCAATGAGGTGGCCGAGGTCCAACTGGACCAGGACCAGTATCTGTTGACCCTCTTCAACGAGACTCTCGCGAGTCATTACTCGGTGCGAATTTCCCGCCAAGAGTTGATCTCGAGTGAGCCGATTCTGGCTGAGCGCACCGAGCGGATCTTGAGAGAGAGAGAGATGACCGTCGCGGCACGCGAGCGGCTTCGAGTCGAGCGCCGGGAACTCAGGCGCTCTCGCAGCCGCAAGCAACAGGACCTCACCACTGGCCATAGGGGCGGTAGCAGTAGTGGCAGTACGAGAGGCAGCACGAATCGGTCGTCCACCTCCAGTCATGGGACCGGAGAGAGCACCCACTCATCGCTGGCGTCTCCCATCTCGTCCAAGGTCAGCGCATCGGACTCGATCCAGATCTTGAAAAACTTCATGCTGGTCACGGAGGAACTGGGACATCGAACGGATCAGATGAGAGTGACCAGTGCTGGCTGTGAAATCCAGTTGACCGAGTGGAATCGGGCCAGTGACAGAGGAACAGCGCTCTACTCCCGACTGAGGGAGGAAACCTATCACCTGATCGAACAGGAAGAAGTTCTGGCCAAGAAAATCCAGTCTCGTAGCCAGGAAATCAATCGGTCGCTGGCCAATGTAGAGGCGGGCGAAATACGGTCCCGAGACCTTGCAGAGGTGATCGATCGCATCCGTCGAAGACTGCTGTCCATCGAGCAAAAGCTCGATTCCGTCGAGGCTCAATTGAGTGCTTGTTCCGATGGGATTCATGCTCTGGGAGATCCGATCGTGTTGGCCTCGCCCCCTGCAGAGTCCTCTGACAGCAGCGCAAGACCAGAACACGCCTCCGGCAGGCCCGAAGTTTCGATGACACGAACGGCTACGGATACGAATCAGGGGTCTTCAGCGAAGGGTCTAGTAATTCCCGCAGTCAGCAGCGGGAAATCAGATCCTGAAGAGCCCCGCAATCCCCCTCGACGGCAGGGGGCTAGTGGCGAGAAAGAAGCCGATGATGCTCTGGTGAGTCCCAGCAGGGGAGATCAGCAGCAGGACCAGGTCAACGACGATCTGGATGAATCCAGTGTGTCCGGTTCTGCTGAGTCCGGTTCCGATCTGGATGAATCCAGTGTGTCCGGTTCTGCTGAGTCCGGTTCTGCTGAGTCCGGTTCTGCGGGGAAAGAGGAGATGACTCGCACCCTGATGCTCGGTGGAATCCTCGGTGCACTCTTCGCACTGGTCCTGGCTCAACTGATCAGGCGCCTCGGCCCGGCCTAGGGACAACTCCCCTGTACCAGGCAATCGAGAGAGTCTGAGGTCGGATCGACTCCACACCCCGGGCCACTCGGTGCCGGTGGCGGTGGTGACCCTGGAATGAACAGGCTCGACAAAAGGAACACTGCATCTGCAACGTTCATTCCGCCATCGTCATTGCAATCTGCCGAATCGAGGCATTGCGCCGGAGGGCTTCCCGGTACAAACAGGCTAGCCAGCAAGAATACGGCATCGGCAACATTGCGACCGCCATCCCCGTTGATATCACCCCGCATGAACTCGTCACCTGTGGGCGGCAATCCGCCCTCCATGGCAGCAAGGTACAGGGGAATCAGTAGCATCAGGTCAGAGCCGTAGCCGCCCAGTTCCCAGGACTGGCTGATCACCGGTGCGATGGTGCTGTCGTAGAAGACACCCACTCCGTAATCGACGAAGGGGTCCGATCCGAGCCAGATCAATCCAGCCTGATTACCGCCAAGGTCAGGGTTCTGATCACAAGGGACCAGTCGGTCGGTGTAGTCGTTACCTGCGGAATCCTGAGAATACGGTGCATCGAGTGCTGTGAGATCGAGGCCATGAGTGGAATCGACTCCGACCAGCTGGAGCAACGAATCGTCGCCATTCTCGACATTGCCAAAGTTCTGATCCTCGACACCATCGAACTGGGCAAACACGGTCGGGGCATCGTAGGCCCAGGCATCATTGCTTTCGATGTAGATGGCCACTGCGGGACGTTCCTGGCTTCCGTTGAGTCCATCATCTCCGGTGTGAATCTCGGAGAGCAGGATTCCATCGGCAGCGGTCAATTCATAACGCTCGGGGTAGGTGCCAAGGCAGCACCAGAGCACCTCTGGAATTCCGGTACTGGCGATGGTGTTGGAATCGAGGGAATCGATGGTCATCACGGAACGGCCCAGTTGAACCAGGTTGTCGGCAATGGTCAGTCCACTCAGGACATCCCCTCCCGTTTCGCCGATCCAGATCACATCCGTGATCATGACCCCGGCTCGGGTGGGCAGGCTGGTGTTACTACATCCGAGAGCAAAATCGAAACCGACCAGCTGGTATTCGTGGGTACCTGCAGGCGGTGTATCGATGAAGGATGTGTTGGTACCCGGCAGTCCGGTGGCGAGCAAGAGTCCATCTCGGATCACCTGGATCTCGTCGTAGTCCGCAGGGTTGGTCCAGTTCAGGGTGATGTTGGTACCATCACTGGAGGCGCTGACATCTTGCGGCGGAAGAGTCTGGCAACCCCCGTCGATGAGCAGGCACCAGCGATCGAAGGTGGCAACGGCGCCGGGGTAAATATCTTCGACAGTCATCACCCAGGGACCCTGAGCCGAGGTGTTGATGAAATCGGCCATCGTTCCGGGCCCGCTTGCGTCCATTGCACAACCGCAATCGTAGGGAGCGGCATTGGCCGGGGCACCGTTGCTGTAGAGCACGCTGATATCGGAGTCCGCACCACCGAGCAGATCATGAAGTGTAACGGAGGTGCCGGAGGGGGAGGAGAGGTCGACGATGACGTCTCCGACGAATGGGTGTCGAATATCCACCAGCACATCGATGTCACCGATGAGCATGTTATTGGTCATCAGGATGAAATCTGAAACCGGGCTGACAGACTGATTGATGGGGCTGCCAGGCTCCCGGCAGACCATCACATCTCGGGAGACCATCAGTGGAGTATTCTTGCAGATCAAGTCAGAGACATTTCCGTTCTGGAACGCCTCGACGCACACCACTGCGGTACCGGGAACCGGGCGAGGCCCGCTGACCCAACTACTTGCCGTACCACTGACGGCACCCTCCAGGCCTCCATCGACATAGATCCTGACCTCGTCATAGACCGAAGCATTGGTCCAACTCACTTCCAGTTCTCCGGTTCCTGGAACCGAACCAGCGAGCAGATCCGAGATCGGCTGGACCAGGAAATCGATGGTGCAGCAATTGGGTGGAATCACCTCGCCGACCAACTGCGGAAAGATGCAGTACAGGACCGTCGATGGAATCGTCTGAGGGGCCGTGGTGTAACTGGTCACTGTTCCGTCGGCGATGATCGCTTCGAGGTTTCCATCGGCATAGATCTCGAAGGAGTCATAACCCTGAGGATTGGTCCATGTCACCTCTGCGGTGAGCGAGCCAGAACTGGCGGAACAATTCAACTGCGTCACGCTACCTTGCTCGAAGGCGCGGATGCACCAGGAGTCGAGAGATCCGATGCGGGGGCCACCTCCGGTGAAGACATCATCGATGACGATGCTCCAGTCTCCGAGGGACGAAGTGCCGAGGTAATCGGAGAGAGTACCTGGTCCTGTCGGTTGAATCGGACAACCGCAGTTGATGGGAATGGTTCCTGGCGCAGCACCTAGATCCCAGAAGGTCGCTTCGATGGTGGTGGCTGCACCACCATTTTCATTGTGCAACCTTACAGTGGTTCCGCTGTGGATCACATCCACCGTCAGATCACCGACAAACGGATGATTCAAATCGACCTGCACCTGCAGATCACCGATGGAAATGTCATCTACGATGGTGATCACATCGACGGTTTGAGGAACCGTGTTTCCCACCACTGAACCCGGGGTCCGACAGATCTCGATCGAGGGAGCCATCGGCTGGGAGGTGATGGAGCAGCATTCAGGAGCACAGGGTACTGCGGCTCCGATGGTGGGGAGCAGGCAGATCTCGAGTGTGGTGCCTATGCCCCCTCCGATGGCGGTGTAGGAGGTTGCGTCTCCTGCGAGGGTGTCGATCAGAACACCACCGATGGAGACCTGAATCTCGTCATAGATCATCGGGTTGGTCCAGCTGAGGTCACTATTGCCGGTACCTCCGATATCCAGGCACAGCAGGTTGTCCACTCCCAGCACGGCAGAGGAGACGGCACTGTCAAAGGTGTTGAGGCACCAGTCGTTGAGACCTCCGGTGGCTCCGCCGGCGTAACTGTCGAGACAGCGAATTGTCCATTCTCCGGCGGATCCGCTACCGGCCAGATCCGAGAGAGCGCCTGGACCTGAGGGCTGCATGCGGCAGCCAGAATCCCACAGGATGGAACCGTTGGGCGGGCCTTGGTCATCGAAGATGATGTTGATGAAGTCGTTGGATCCGCCACCTTGGTCATGAACTCGTACCGTGGTGCCATTGGGGGAGACGATGTCCACAGAGACATCATCGATGTAATCGTGAGTGATATCGACGAAGACATCGACGTCGACCACCGTTTCATCGATGGTAATCGTCACCGTTGATTCGGTAGGATTGGCAGGATCCTCGGAGATGGGGAGAGTTGCCGGCAACCCGGCACAGACAGTGATGTCCGCCAGCGTCACAGAGGTCGCAGCCATCACCCAGCACAGGGTCAGGAACCCTGGCCATATTCGGTAGCGGTTCAGGTTCAACATGGTCTGTTTTGGATCCTCAGTAGTGGTCACTTGTTGCCTTCCTGGGAAGGGGCCAGCCATTTCGAAGACCGATATTGTAGCCGGGACTGGTGCCATGGGTCAGCGGAATTGAACTGAGCTTTTGAAGGGGTGGATCCCATCCGGCGGGAGCACTTCTTCGCTATCTTCCATGATACCGTGGAGAATCGTTCGGTGGGAACCGATCACCGAGGAATCTGGGCATTCTAGATACTGATCTCGGTGGCCTCGCAGTGGCCTCGAGATTGGCTAGAATGCCCCATTGATGCCGAGTCGGCAGATCGTGGGAAAGGGTGTATTGCAGTGACTTCGAAGGAAGTGACCCGACCGAGTGATGGTATGCCATCTGCCAACCAGCGCCTTGCGGCTGCTGGAGATCCTCGCGATACGCCGATGATGCGTCAATTCCATGCCGCCAAGTCACAGCATCCCGATGAGGTGCTGTTTTTCCGCATGGGTGATTTCTACGAGATGTTCTTCGACGATGCCCGGCTGGTGTCGGAGTTACTCGGTATCACCCTCACCTCCAGGTCGAAGGATCGCAGCGGTGAGCGGATTCCGATGGCCGGGGTTCCGGTCAAGAGCGTCGATGGGTACATCCGTAAGTTGATCGATGCAGGGCATCGAGTGGCGATCTGTGAGCAGGTGCAAGACCCGCGAACGACCAAGGGTATCGTCGATCGGGAGGTGGTGAGGGTCGTCACGCCTGGCACCTTCATCGAGGAGGAC
>Ga0209667_1001259_pt1 | contig 18868 bp, 19 predicted proteins | sample SaaInlV_165m_DNA_2_FD_184682 | JGI IMG/M metagenome (GOLD analysis project Ga0209667, IMG submission 184682) | Marine microbial communities from expanding oxygen minimum zones in the Saanich Inlet - Saanich Inlet SI037_S3LV_125m_DNA (SPAdes)... | ecosystem: Environmental > Aquatic > Marine >... | reverse complement strand
GAGGAAAATGATGATGAATTTGATGAAGTTGAATCCAGTTTGTATGACCAATTAAAAAAGGATGCAAAAAATCGTTAACTTCATGAAATGTATCAAAAAATTTCAAATTTGATATATGTTTTAGATTTATTTTCTGATTTCCATTCTTTTGAAAAAACCATTTTATTTTTGGAATTAGACCATGTGCGAATAGATGAATTTGTTAATTGGAATGAATTATTTGATTTGGCAATTAGGTTGAAATTTTTAAAAGAGTCTAATGGTAATGTTCTTCTCACTTCTAACGGCAATATTTTTTTATCTATGCATCAACCTGTTGATGTATTTTCTGATGATCAACGAATATTTGTTTTTAAAAATGGGATTTTAGGGAATTCTTCATTTGATCAATTAAATTCCTTTTTTGAATTATTTTCAATTGATAAAAATGATGTATTGGAATTATTTTTTACAGAAGATGCTTTTCAAAAATTTCACTTATCTCTTGAAAATAAATTACTTCTTTTAGAATTAAAAATTATAACTAAAAAAAATGATAGATATGTTTTTAATAATTTATTTTCTGAAATTTTTATTAATCGAAAAATATTTGGTAAATCTTCTTTATCTCAAAGTGAATTAGATGCAATTTTAGATGAACAAAAAATCACTGGTGATTTAGGAGAACAATTAACTTTAAAGTATGAACAAAGTATTTTCAAAGAAAAAAAATGGGATTATCAAGAAAAAAATGTGAGAATAATTGGAAAAAAGAATGTACGGGCTGGTTATGATGTTGAATCCTTTTTGACTTATAATTCAAAACTTGATTTTATGGGAAATGGTGATAAGCATATTGAAGTTAAAAGTAGAAAATATGCTGACATGTCATTTTTTATTTCTGCAAACGAGTTAAAAATAGGAAAAAAATTATCTGCAACAAAAGATCATGAGTATCTGATTTATTTTTGGAATAATCTGGGTTCTAAACATCTTCCTTCTGCACCTACTAAAATTATTCCATTTAAAAAATTAAAAATCACTCCTTGTAAAAACTGTATGAGTTATTTAGTAGAAATTTGAGTTTCTTTGATTCATCAATCCACTGTAAATTCATCTGGGAAAATTTTGTATATTTTATCTAATATTCTGGAACCTTTTTTAAAATCAATTCCAAATACTTCCAAGACTGCTAAATCTAATGTTCTTCTATCTTTATCATTTAATTCAAATTGCTCTTTAAGTGATGGGAATTCTGTATTTTTAATTTCTTCAAATACTTTATCTAATTTCGATTTTTGTTCATCAGTTAATTTTGATATATCAAATATGTCAAAATTATTAAATGCATGTTCATGAATGTTTGTTTTTCCTCCTGTTGCTTGAGATCTATACATTAACAAAAGCGCAATTCCAAAACTACTGTTCAGCAACAATGTTTGATATTTTCCTTCTTGTTGGTTTTTACATTTTAGTGCTTTAAAGGCATGTGATGCATGGATTTTTTTTTGTGCATAAAAAACAAAATTATGTGTATTTTTTGAATCTGGTCGAAATACACAAGGAATGTAGACAAATTCTTCTGCTTTTTCTAATTTAATATTGTGATTTGCCCAATTGAATTTTCCATGTTTTTCTTCATTCCATTTTGAAAGTTTTACAACTTCATCAAATTTAGGAAATTGACTTGTAATTGTGTAATCTAATTCTTCTAAATTGAATTTTTTCACTCCTGTTAGTGTTCTTAAAAAATTCTTGGTTTTAGTAATGGGTATTTCGTATTTTAATTCTGTATTTTTAATTTTTACAACGATTTTGTCATTTCTTTTTTCCTCTAATACTAGAAATGTTCCTTGTTTTGTTCGTGAAGGATCTAATGGATTTGTAATACACATTACATTCGATGTACCTACTGGTGATAAATGATACCCTTCATGCATATCTTTATTCGTAATCTTTCTTAAATTTTTTTTTCCATCTTTTCTAATTTTTTCTACAAATTCTATTATTTGAGGATCTACAAAAAATGGCATCAAATTTGATGCATTATCTGAAATTTCTTTTGCTGAGATGATATTGATTGAATAATCTTCCGTTTCTTCATGATATCCAATTTCATAATTTGAAATTGTCCTTTTTAATTTTTCTACAACCTTTGTTATTTTTTCATCATCAGAATTTTTTATCGAAAATTTTAAAATTACTATAGCTGATTTATCTGTCAAATTAGGGATTTTTTTATCTGCAATTAACATTATGTCTTTCAACCATGCATTTTGACTGAATGCTCTATCTTCATTTGATGGTTTAATTATGAACTTTACTGTAAATTTTTTTAAAAAATGTGTTCTGATTTTTTCAGTTGCTCCTCCTACTCCAAAACTAATGGGGATTATTGCTGAGACCCTTCCATTTTCTTTTAACACTAGTTCTGATAATGCAAGAAAATATCCCCATAGATTTACTTGATTTCCAACAACATCGCTAATGATTAAATTTTTTTTCAGTTTTTCCAACATTTCTGGACTTGTTTTCGCTATTTTTTCTATGTCTGAAAAAGGTGGATTCATGATTACTATGTCTTGTTTTGTAATTTTGAATGGTGTACCTTCACCATCCATAGATAATGCTCCTTGTGTATTTTGGGTTATTATTGGTGTATCTAGATTTGGGATTTTTTTCATATATTGTGTTATTGGATTCTGTGTTGTAGTTTCATATTTTGTTACTTCTACTCCTTTTCCTTTAGAAAATGACTCACTAATGAAATGATTTGCCAAGTCTAGTGAATCCCCACTACCGATTCTTACATTATCTGTGTTTTGTTCTATATTTTGTAATGTTAAATTCATGGCAGACAAGTGACCTGCAAATGGCATGATGTCATAACCTGTAATCTCATTTTCTAAAAATTCTTTATGTGCTTTATTTAAAGAAAAATTACCAAAACTTTTTGAATATAATTTCTGTTTTATCTTATAACTTGAAACCAATAAAGTTCCAGAACCACAAGCGGGATCAAACACTGTATCATTGTATTTTTTAACTGTCAATCCTGCAAGCAAGTCTGCTGCATTAGGGACTGTATAGAATGTAGCTAATACTTTTCTGATTTCAAATGGAATTAATTTGTGAAAAAATATTCCTGCAATATCATGAGTAATGATTTCTGGACGTAACGATTGTAATGATTCAATTGCATCATTAATGATATCTATTACTTTTTGATCATCTTTTAAATGATTCAAAATTTTACTTGAGTATATTGCACTAAATCCTTTAATTTCAATTGCATCAAAATATTCTTGTAATTCTTTAATTTTTTCTATTGGTTTTAGTGGTTTGAGATTATTTTCTTTAACTCTAATTCTGTATATTCTGTAAAATAATAATTGATTGAATAATAGATATGTTGAAAGATTAACTAGTTCTTCTTTAATTTTCTCTTCTTTTTCTGCCCCTCCTATTCCTATGAATACTTTTAGTTTATCTACTACTTCTTCAATTAATTTTGTTTTATTTGCATAGTTGTTAACTTGATTCAAATCTTTTATGATCATTTGTAATTCTTTAACAATAAAATTAAGAGCTGGTTTTTGGAATTGTTCTTGATTTGTAATTCTTTTTAAAATTTTAAAAAAATCATTTGGTTTGGAAATTGAACTTTCCCATCCTCCTTCTTTTGTAAATTTAATACATCGAATATCTTTGGTTGTGCATTCCTTTGTAAACCATTCATTATCGATGTATATGTGCCCGAGTAGGTCTTTTGGATATACTAAGATGATGATATTTTCTATTCCTTTCTCTTTTGCATATCTATAAGATTGATTAATTGTTGACATTTGCAATGCTGCATCATTTACTAGTTCTCCAAATTTTATTTCAACAAAATATTTTTCACTTTTGTGAGAAAAAGTGATATCTGTATAATTTCTGTTTTTTCCTACTTTTGATTCCCCTAAAACATCTGTATAACCTATTTTTTTTAGTAAATTTACCAGCTCTGGATAAATGGATCTTTCAATAACATGTTGACTCTTTGACAATTATCTCTTGGTTCTTTACTAATCTATTTTAACCCTCATACGATATAATTTTATGAGATCTCTATGACATATTTTTAATAGTACATTATCTAATTTTTTGAATAGGTAATTTTATGAAAAACATAGATACTATTTACAATCAAGATTGTCTTGATTTTTTAAAAAATCAAAAATCCAATTCTGTAAATTTAATTATGACTTCTCCTCCTTACGCTGATCAAAGAAAAAAGACATATGGTGGAATTCCTGTATCTGATTATGTTAATTGGTTTTTACCAATTTCATTAGAGCTAAAACGAGTTTTAACTCCTTCTGGGTCTTTCATATTAAATATCAAAGAAAAAGCAATTGATGGTGAACGTGCAACATATGTTTTAGAATTAATTTTAGAAATGAAAAAACAAGGGTGGTTATGGGTTGAAGAATATATTTGGCATAAAAAAAATTCATTTCCCGGTAAATGGCCAAATAGATTTCGAGATTCTTGGGAGAGATGTTTACATTTTACAAAACAGAAAAAATTTGATATGTATCAAAAAGAAGTAATGGTTCCAATGGGTGAATGGGCTAATTCCCGAATCAAAAATCCTTCAAAAAATGACAATGTTAGACATGAATCACAGGTTAAAAGTGGATTGGGTAGAAATGTTTCAAATTGGTCTGAACGAGAAATGGCATATCCCACTAATGTATTGCATATGGCAACTGAATGTGGGAACGTGAATCATAGCGCTGCCTTTCCTATTTCTCTTCCATCATGGTTTATCAAATTATTTACAAAAAGAGGTGATGTTATACTAGACCCCTTTATGGGAAGTGGCACTACTGCATTAGCTGCATTATCTCTTCAAAGACATTTTCTTGGAACAGAAAAAAATGAAGAATATTATGAAATTTCTCTTGAAAGAATCAAGTCTATTGGTAGATATTCTCAAAAAAAATCAAAAATTCTTAAATCAAAATCTTCACAGACCAAATTATCTGAAGAAACTTTTATGTGATGTTATTGAAAATAATTGAAAAATCTCTTAACTGTTTTCATCCTCATACTGAATATAAAAAATATTTGGAATTTAATTTTCCAAAAAATGATATTTTGTTATCCAAAGCAAAAAAACGTGGTGTTGATATGGCAAAGAAAGTTAATGTTAGAAATCCAAGTGGAAAGATTCGTGATCTTGATCAATTAATTGCAGCAAATTGTAGAGGTGCACTTACTGAAATATGTACAAAACTTCTTTTAGAAAATAGTATTAAAAAAAGAGGTATTGATGCAACTTTAATTGAATCTACTGAGATGATCATCACCGTTGAAGGTGTAACACAAATTGATCTGCAAATTAATATGAGTGATACTAAATACACTCTTGAAACAAGATCTTCTTGTGTACGAAAAGGAACTGAATTTGGAATTACTTCTGGATATTTTAATATTTTAGGATGGTATAACACGTCTTCAAAACTTGGAGAGCCTAAGAAAGATTTCTATTGCATGTATTTATTCCCATTTGATTCTTCTTTGACGATGAATGAATTCGAGGATGGTTTGGTTGTTCATTTTGTAGGTGGTGCAACAAAAGAATTACTTCAAGGTCCGTTAGGAAGTGATGAAACATTAAAACAATTTGGAGCCATATATCGTGGTATAAATCCAATTTGTGCAGGACTAGACGCACAAAAACTAGTTAACACTATTTTAAAATAATTTTTTTAATGGTGGCGGGTCTAAAGGGATTCGGACCCTTGACAACCGGATTAAGAGTCCGGTGCGCTACCTGGCTGCGCCATAGACCCTAAAAATTGATATTCTTAAACGGTTATTAATTTTGATATCTGTGTTAATATCTGAAAATAAATTTAATTAAAAAAACCTTTTAGTTGACGATTTTCAAAATTCATCATAATGAAAATTAATTTCCAAGAATATCTTTGTGTGGACCCAAGTTTTTTTGCAGGAGTAAAAAGACTAGAATCTTTACCAAAACTAATTGATTCTTTAACTGTAGATAATTCTAAAATTATTTTACCGTCTACTTTGAAATCCCTATTTCCTTTCCCAAATGATTTTAATGAAAATATTTCAGATGATTCTGATGTAGTAGTTTTATTAAAAAAATGGAATTCTAATTTTGATTCAAAAAATGAATCTGAACTACAATCAATCAAAGAAATGTCTCTTGATTTCTATCAAAGATTTAGACCTGTTTTTGCAGATGAATTAATTTCTAATTCTGAAAAAATTGGACCTCAATCAATTCATCTAAGTAATGTGCTTGACAAATTAGGGGATTTAGTTGGTAGAACTATTTTTGAATTAATGTCTGTAAGTTATGAAAAACATGGAATCATTCTTGCACATGGACGAACTCCAATTACTTTGATTAGAAAAATATCTACCCCTGCTTTAGAAGGATATTCAGAAATGAAACATAATTTGATAGTTTCAAGACATGCTCCAAAAACTTTGAAAGTAATTGGAATATTTTTTAATGCACTTGCTGCAAATGATTTTTCTATACACTTTGATATTTTGGGAATGCCTGTACCCCTAAACGATATTGGTGACTTGGGATTGGCAATTATTGCCGATGGATAATTTTACACTTTATTATCTGAATCATTCATAAAATCTGATAATTTTTTTACAAACTCCATTACTTGTGGAAGATATTCTGGATGCTCTCTTGATGGGTATGCATAGATGTCTTTCCCTTCAGTCATTTTTCCTTCAAAACACTGATTCATTTGTTCAAATGATGCTTTTCCATGCCTGATTATAGTAACTAGTACACCAAATTTTCTAAATCCTTCATACTGTTCTTCCCATGACAACAAATCTTTTCCAACTTCTAATTCTGAAAATGTTTCTGTTAACATCAATTCTAAAAATGGTACTTCCTCATTTGATGTTATAATTATCCACCATTCTCTACTTCTAACATATGGGTGAATTATTCCAAAAATTTCTTCGGATTTAATTTCTTTAGGATTTATTTTAATCATTAGTCTTTTACCATTTTTGCATCACAAATATTCTGATATGAGCAAAACATACAGGCACCATAGCTAGGTGTTGGTTTAAAATTTTCTTTGAGAATTTCTTTTGTCATTTCTATCACTGGCATGATTGCCTCATCTACTGATTCTTCAGTAACTGGATATTCTACCATTTTGTCTTTTTCAACATAAAATAATGATGCTTTAACTGGCAACTCTCCTTTTAGTTTCTTTACTGCAATTGCATAGATGTTTAGTTGTGGATCAATTTTTGCTTTGTTTTTTGATTTAACTGAAGAACCGGATTTGAAATCAACTACTTCGTATTTTCCATCAGGGTTTTTCTCCAATCTATCAATTCTTCCAGTAAATGTAATGTCTCCAATTTTTACTTCAAATGGAATTTCAGTTTCAACCAAAGTATTTTTTGTTTCATCTTCCCATTTGACATATGTCTCAATCATTTGTTCTGCTCTTCCTACAGCTTTGTTTTCATCAGTTTGATTTTGATAAGAGCGGAAAATCCATTTGTCTTTTAGTTTATCCATTCCTTTTTCTTTTGTTAATTTTTCTCCCTTTGCCTTGTCTTCAGCCATCTCTTCAGTAACTGCATGAATTACTGTTCCAAGATCAGTTGCAACACTTGCAGGTTGTGGCACTCGCATAATTTTTTGGTATTTGAATTTTAGTGGACAGTCCTCGTATGCCTTGATACTGCTAGGGGATAATGTGAATGCCTCTTTGTTGATTAACATTTGTTTTTCACCTGCAAATTCTGATGACAAATCCAAGTCATTTACATCGATTTTTAGCACATCTTCAGGCACAAATCCCTTAAAATCTCCATGTTTTTCATAATGTTTGATTCTGGCAAGTTCTATGATTCTGTGAATTGCAGTAGTTAGATGGTTTTGATTAATAGCACTAGATGCTTCTTTTTGTAAATCTGCTTTTTCTCGTTCAATTACGTCTTCTGCTTCTACGTTAAAGTCATCTGATTCATCAAAGTCAATTAGTTTGATTAATGGATTTTTTTCATAATCCAATTCTCTTAAAAATTGAGATTCAGGTTTCTCATTTACATTCCCATTGTATCGTTTTGGGTATAGTAAAAATAATTTATTCATTGCCCTAGTCATTGCAACATAGAATAATCTTCTTTCTTCTTCAATGTGTAGTGCTTCAGAATCCTGTGTTCTGTCCACTCCTTTCATCAATTCTGTTGGCATTGTAAATTGTAATTCTTTCCACCCTCCTGGGAATTTTCCTTCAGCTAAATCAGTTACAAAAACAATTGGGAATTGTTTTCCTTTACTTTTGTGCATTGTTAGAACATTAACAGTATCTTCTAGTATGACATCTTCAATTTCAATATCAAATTCACCAATAATTTCAATATGTTCTAAGAATTCTGATAATGGACTGGTAGGATAAATATCTTGGAATTCTTGTGCGATTTCATAAAACTTGTTTAGTAATAGAATATTTTTTTTATCATATGCTTTTTCTGAATTTATTGATTTTTTATACAAATCAGAAATACCGAACATTATTTTGTAAACTAGTTCACTAATTGTAGCATATCTTGTTAGTTCTAGAACTTTATCTATTTGTTCTAGTAATTCTGAAATCTCTGCTTTTTGTGTAATCTCAAAGTCTTTGTAGTTTCTTATAGTTTCTAATACCATGTCTTGCTCACCTGCATAGACATGGCGTGCCTTTCTGTGTGCATAGTTTGTTAGAACTGCAATGTTATGGTCCGATATTCCATGACTTTTGAGGAGTCGATAAATTTCAGCACCTGTAGTTGTAGGATTATTTGCAATTTTTAGAAATGAAAATAAATCAAGAATTGCCGGACTAGTGAAAATATTGGTCTCCCCCACAAACGTAGCAGGAATTCCAAATGACCGTAGGGCTTTGGTAAATTTTTGACCTTCTGCTTTACGCCTAGATAAAATTGCAATATCTTTGTAGGTAATTGGAGATGTAGTACCATCTCGTCTTTTTAGTGGTTTATCAATTAGGGAACGAATTGTTTTGACTGTGGATTCTATTTCCCCTTTATCTGTAGGTGAGCGAATAACATGAACTTGATCTCCTTCTTCTTCATCAGAAAATAGTGATTTTTGCTCTCTTTTCTCAATTGGATTTAGTAATTGATTTGCAAGATTTACAATATTTTTTGTACTACGATAGTTTCTGCTAAGTTCAATTTTTTTAAATCCTGAATATGTCTGCTCAAAGTCTTTAAAAATTCCAAAGTACGCTCCTTGAAATCTCATAATACATTGATCATCATCCCCTACTGCTGTAACATTTTGTGCTTGACCTAATAATTTTATTAATTGTAATTGTGAATAGTTGTTATCTTGAAATTCATCAACTAAAATGTATTTAAATTTATCAAGATAGTTTTGTAGTACGACTTTGTCTTTTTGTAAGACTGCAATTGCTTTAGTTATCATGTCATCAAAATCAATTAGATTCTTTTCTTCTCTATACTCTTCATAAGCAGTATACACTTTGTTAAACTCGTTTAATCTTTTGAAAAATTTTAATTCTTTTGCAACTTTGGGTTCTTCTTGGTCTAGAGTTTCTAATTTTTTAATATTTGATTCTATATATTTTTGAAGTTCTTGAGGGGAGATAATTTCTTCTTTAAATGAACTTATTGCTTCTAAAATTGCAGTATAAATTTTGATTTGATTATTTCCAAGCTCCAAATATTCTTGATTAAAATTAAATTTATCCGTATTTTTAATACACCATACTAGTTGAGATGTTTTTTTGAAAATTTTTGTACTTCTTCCTAATCCTGATTCTATGAAATTATCTTCTAGTATTTCTTTTGCAAATGAATGAAATGTACTGATATGTGCATCTAAAATTCCCTCTTTTTCTAATCTCTGCTTCATCTCTCCTGCAGCTTTTTCTGTAAATGTCATACACAAAATAGATTCTTGAGATGCTCCTGATTTTACTAAATTGATTACCTTCTCTACAATCACAAAGGTCTTTCCACTACCTGGTCCTGCAATAATTAATGATGATCCTTGAATTTGTTCTATTGCTGATTTTTGTTGCTCATTTAATTCATCAGTCATGCTTTATCCTCTCTTTTGATTCTGTTATTATGTATTGACCAAAACTCACTCATTGATTCTAACATTGATTTTATTTTCTCCAAAATACCATTGGTTCTTCATCTTTATCATCAAACTCTCTGATGATTCTTGGATACATTGATTGTTTCATGTGTATTGTTTATGCCTGGAGTTATTATGATACATGACAATAGTATGCATACTATAGATACTATTTAGAATCTTTTATTCATCAAAACTAATTTCTCTAAATTCTAATTCTTCTTTGGTCAACAAATCTTTGAGGCTTTCTGATAATTTTGGTGCAATAATCATGAATCTGGTATTTGTATTTCCTGTCTTTCGTTCATAATCTGCTTTGTAACCTAATAATTGCCGATTCACAGTAGTTGCTGCATTTGGATATTTTAATTCCAGCCCGACCATTTTTCCTGTAGTGTCTCTGCATACAAAATCAATTTTACCTGTATCTAATTGATATTCTGATTCTTCAAGTAGTAATCCTTCTTCTATCAAATTTAAATTATTTTTGATAAATTGTTGGTAATCTTTTTCTTTTTTTATTTTATCTTCTAATCTTTTTTGAAGCCAATCTGGATTATCGATATAACTGTAAATCCATTCGTATTCTGGATTTAGATAATACGCGTTAACTTTTTTTGAATCTGTAATACCTTGCTCATCAAGTTTTTTCAAAAATTTAATTCCTGGAGATATTGGTATTCCTTTTGCAATCATGTGGTCCTCTTCAGCTTCTGGAGCTAATCCTCCTCGTAATAATTTAAACATACCACACTGCCAATTCAATACTTTGATTTGTAAACTATCAAAGAGTGTTGCAAGAATATCTACTCTTTCTGCTGACTCATCAGTTCCAACAAGTTTCTCTATTCTTTGTTTTAAATTGTTAAATTCTTCTCTATCTACACTATTCTCTTTAATGTGATTTCCTGCAAATTCTGTTATTTCTTCTGCTGCATTTTTGAGCATTTCTTCTTTAGTTTTAGTGAGGTCTTCAGTTGTGTTTAATCTAAACATATCCATTTGTGAATCTAACGTATTTTTTAATTCACCAAAATCATTACAAAGTTTTGTAACGTTTTCTTGCATACTACTCACTTCAGTTGTATGAGGAATGGATGTTCTCAAATTAGTTAAATTATCTGAAAATGAACCTAAATCTTTTTGAATCCTTTCTACATCATACTTTATTTTTGGATCATGTAATGTTGCAATTTGATTTTTAATTGATTTTTTTTGAATTACAAAGAATATGCCTGAAATTATTATTGCAACAAAAATTGCAGCAATCACTGCTGTACCTGTTGTTTGTAGAAAAATACTCTCCATTATCATCTCATCTTATTCTAATTATTAACTTCATCTTTTCTTATGTTTTGGATTCTTAACCTAATGCCAAATCAGCGTATGATTAACTGATCAGCACTGAATTGGGTCTAATTTATGCCTAAATTTAAGAGGTTTTATTACAAGGGTGTTTTCATAAAACTCACATGAAGATTAACATCATACTATCATTTACTTTAGCAATTTTACTAGCTTCTAGTATTTCAGCAACAAATGAAATAGTTTTTGCAGATGATGATGACAAAAAACCCAAGAAAATAAAGACGTTTGAATCAGAATGTGCCAAAAAATTAGATAAAAAGAAATTAAATTTAGATGGATTATTCTGTCTTGCAATAATTGAAATTCAAGCAACATTAGTAAATTTACAAACTCAAATTGATACAATTCAACTTACTCCAGGCCCACAAGGTGAAGTAGGATTAACTGGAAGCCAAGGTCCTGCAGGTGAACAAGGATTACAAGGTGAACAAGGATTACAAGGTGAACAAGGATTACAAGGTGAACAAGTAATGCCTACAATAACAAAAGAAGTAATTACAACGACAATATCTATGGACATATACCCAAAACTTATTCACCAACATTTGGAATTTACTTGTCCTAACAACGGAATAGTTGAAAGTAGAACTATTAATTTTAACAATATTGATGGGGTTAATCTTTTTACCCAAAATGCAGAAATCCTAGGTGGTAGTGATAATTTCTTAGACGGATATCATGGTATTGAATTAGATGCACAAAGAACACAGGATAATGGAGCTTCATTTGTTAGGGTAACAATGAGTTGTCTTAGTTTAGAATAGTTTTACCAAAAAAGTATATTTTTAGATTTTTAATCACCTAACGCTTACGAGTTGCGGTTGCCTGAGGACAATCGCTATGGTTCGCTCTACTCAAATGAGAGAGACAGGCAGTACGAACAATTCACAGAAAAAGTAGATTGGGAGAAATGCAAATGGAAATCTAAGACGTACAAAAGTCCTATTGGATTTGAGAAAGATTGATGATCATATTGAATACGAAATTGATTATTCAAAATAATTTGTTAATTTCTTTTATGATACTTTTTCAAGGACAAAGATATTGGTCACCAGAAATGTTTGAGAATTTAGTATGTCATCATACAGTATAGTTTGATAAATAATTCAATCATCTAGGCATTACTATATCATGCTGGCTAGAATCAATGTGGGTTTTACGACCAATCATAGATTCCATAGTATGTATAGTATGCATACTATGTACATAATATTATTATCTATTACATGCGTATTTCATCTATGAACGAACAAACAAAAAATGATGCAAAGGAGGTATCAATTGTAAGAAGAATCATCACAATGGATTCAGATGATTCAGTATCAATTGTTCTCAAATCTACGGAGGATAGTATTGCTGAATTACTAAAAAGTGCAGTTGATGCATCAGTAATTGAATCATCCGATGCAGAATCTAATAAAAAATATCACATCACTCGAGGTGTCCAATAATTTGTTTTTCATTTTATTTTTTAACAAAAATTTAATCTGGGAGATGAGCTAGTTGGTCAATCAAGGATTCCCACAATTTAGTAGAATGCAAGATAATGCACATGTTGAAATTTTAAAAAATTATACAATACCTGATTTTATTTTAAAGATGATTGCAAAAACATGTGACTCTGAATTTGCTGAAAAAGGCCGATATCATGTCAAATTAGAAAGTATGAATGTTAAATCAATAGAATTATTATATGATATATTTATTCAATACAAAAATGATGATGCTGGGAAATTTACCCAATATAGATTTTATACATATGTCTCTAGTTTGTATCCGAAATGTGATATTTTAATTAATGAATTAATACAAGGGAAACACAAAAATCACAAAGTGGAAATTGCAGTAAAGAGTAGTGGATCACTAATTGCAATTGGTAAAAACAAAACAATTGGAAATTCAATTAACAAAAAAGATATTACAAAATTCTTTGATGTAATCAACGATATTAAAAAAGGGGAATATGGGACAACACTTTCAGATGCTATACACTGTTCATCTGTGGGATTTAAAACTGATGCATTAATTGAACTAGAATCATTAAAGGAATCAAGAGAAAATGATCCTGAAAATACTATTCATTTTAAAACGGTAAACTTTGAGGATGAAATGTTCAGTATTATAAATTTGCAAAATTATCTAGGCTCAAAAGTTAAGTAATACTAAATAATAATACACATAAGATTAAGTGTAGTTAAATCCCTAAATACTATGTTGGTGTATTATGTGCCATGTCAGAATACAAAACAAAAAATCAATTTCAAAACAACACAAAGGATAATGGTGATTGAAATATCTCATGATCGATCTCTTAAAAAAAAGATAATGATATCATCAACATCTCCAAGATACCCTGTGTATTGTCCAAAGTGTAATTCAACTAGAGTTCTAATTTTCTATGATCCTCGATTTACTCCCAGATTGCAAAACAAATGGGATAAATTAATAGATGATAAAAAAATTTGGCTTGAAAACAAATGGGAGAAAATCAAAGTAGAAAATCAATGGGACACATTGGAAAAAGATTCTGAAAAACCAAATTGGATTTGTAAAGATTGTTATGATGGCGGGGTATTATTAGAGTGTTAAAATGACTGATTCAGTAATTCCCATAAACAAATGTAATCAAAATCAGGAACAAATAGATAAAAAAATTCTAGATATATTTAAAAAATTTGGAAAAACATTCACTGAGAAGAGTGATCCATTGTATTTGGATAAATGTGGTAAAAAAGTCACATTACAAAAAATTCACGATGAAGCCGGTATTGGTGATAACTCACTTGTATTGATTGCAGTAACACGTGAACAGTACAACATGAACAATTTTTCAAAATATAGAGAATATATAAAAAATACATTGAATAAAGATACAATTTACTATGGATTATGGCCAGATAAAGAAAAAAACATTGCAGAATGGGATGTAGTATACACAATAGAGACGGTAAATCATGATGAAATACAAAAACATCTCAATTTACATAATGAAATCAATAATGGACTAGCACAAAAAATGGCATTAGTGATAAATTCTAACGGAGAGCATGAAATTATAAAAAACACTATTTAATTTTCAACAGTATTATCTACAAACAAGTAACGTAGCTAACGTTAAAAAACCATTAAAATAACGTAGCTAACGTTGTTTTGTTTTGAGACTTTATGAAACAAGTTTTAAAATATCATGATAAAGTTAAATGATAAAAATAATGATAATTTGTGCCTGTAAATGACAATTTAATTCTAAAGGGAAATCTATGACCAATTAATAAAGACCTACAATGACTTTACTGGTGGCATAGAATCCATTACACAAACAGAATTGGACGAACTTTCAGTGGAGGTAAAAAAATGAAGTGTTTAAAGTGTAATGAAGAACTTGCAGATTCTTCATTAAAATTTTCAGAAGAGACACTATGTAAAAAATGTCAAAAAAATGTCAAAAACTCTGATCATGTAGATTCTTTTGATTTTGATCAAGGGTATAATCTTGATGAGGTGTATGATTAATTGGATCCTACATTTTAAATTTATTAAAAAAGGGAGTAAAACATGAAAAATTCAATACAAGAACTTGAATCACAGTTCACAGCTAAATTTATTCATATAATTACAAAAGGAAAAAAAGTAAATACTTACAAATTTGCTTTGGCAAAATCGATTTTAGAATTTGTTGAAAATAATCGTTCAACAATTGAAGAAAACATAAAAAATGACACAGAAACTCCAATAAGTTATTCAATTTTTGCTAATGATTTTTTTAGATATTATTGGAGAATGGCAAAATACAAACTCCCTCAAGACATAAAAAATTCGGATAAGGAAAAAAATAGACCGTATGCTATTCAATATTCACAAAAATTATTTGAAAATCTAGAACAACCTCAACCTGAACGATTCATTGATGTCGATGATAAAGTAAAAGAAAAGGTTTCAAATGCAATTATGAAGAAAGTTTTTGGTAAAGAGAAATCAAGTACTTCCCATGTAGTTCCTCGATTTCAAAAAATGGTTTATGGAAATTCGTCTAAAAAAGAGGAAATTTTTTATAAAAATGATGAGAAGAATGAACAAATACTTGTCTTTCCAGCAGCAATGAGATTTTTTATTGAAAATAGATTTCTTTTAGAAAAATTCGTTGTTTTAGAATGGGCAAAATACATTGATAAACTAAAAACAGCACCTTCGCCTGCTATAATTTCAAAGATTGAAGAACCTGACTATGATAGAGATAAGTCACTAAAACCATTTTTGAAAATTTTAAAGCCGTTTATGAAAAGATGTTTCTATTGTAATCGTAAACTGAATGAACTCAAAGAGGAAAAACTAATTCATGTTGATCACTTTATTCCACGTTCGTATGTTGGTGTAGACAATCTGTGGAATTTAGTACTATCATGTTCTCATTGTAATCTCAAAAAAAGTGATTCTTTAGCAAAAGACTATGTGGATAAATTCATTGACAGTATCACGTTATTACGTACCAATATCAAACAATTGGATATTTCATTGAAAGAACTAGATAGAGGTTTTGGATGGAAAAAAGAAGTAGATAGAATTTACACCAATTGCCTTGATTACGGGTTTATGGAAATAAAGAAACAAAATTTTGTGGAAAGAGAATATGACTGAGTACAACAAAGCAATACGGGATAAAATCCCAGAAATCATCAAGGAATCAGGCAAAAAATGTGAAATCAAAACACTTTCTGATGAAGAATTTCTCAAAGAATTAGAGAAAAAACTTGTTGAAGAGCTAAATGAATACCAAGAAAGTAAGGATGTTGAAGAATTATCAGATATTTTGGAAGTGATCTACAGAATTTCTTCTCTTAAAGGAACATCTTCTGAACAATTAGACAAAATCAGAAAAGACAAGGTTACTAAGCGAGGTGCATTTGATGATAACTTGTTTCTAATATCAACTGAAGATTAGAAAATAAAATACTTAAGTTCATAATTAAGAAAGAAAACTTGTGGTCAAACATACAAAAAGTGTAAAAGGCTCATTAGTCAAAGGAGTTCTCGAAAATATTCCAAGAGAATCATTTGAAAGAATTGCAGATGCCATTGAAAAAACAATGAAGGGAGAATCAGGAATTTATGCATTATACAAAAATGACAGATTATACTATGTTGGATTAGCAAGAGATCTCAAAGGAAGAGTCAAGAAACACACGAGAGATAAACATGCAGGGAAATGGAATAAATTCAGTATTTACACAATTAAAAAAGCAAAATATCTTGGAGATGTTGAAACAATCATACTAAGAATCGGCAAACCCAAAGGAAATGATCAATTGGGTAGAATTCCAAAACTTCGAGCATTACAAAAAATTTTAGTCAAGGAAGCAAAGAAGAAAGTGAAAGAAAGCAAAGACGCGGTAAAAGAAGCAAAGGAGAAAGTAAAGGAAAGTAAAGAAGAGGAAAAAAATCTAAAAAAATTAACTTCGGATTTAAGAAAAAGATCTAGGATAAAAAAAACAAAAAAGAAAACATCTAGGCGAACAACTAGAAAAAAGACTAAAGGAAAGAAATAGACTCAATAAAAGAATAATGCGAGAGAATAAGTTTTCAGAAGAAATTAAGTTGTAACAAGACAAAAAGATAGTTCGAAATTAAAGTTGATATTTTAATACTCTCACATCAACATAATTTATGGTTGAAATTGTTTGTACTCTTGAAGAATTTCACAATATTATTGGTCCAAAAGTTAGAAATGATGTTGCGACAGTAACAAAACAAAAAAAGAATCAATTAGGATTGATTTGTCAACATTGCAATAACAAAGTAAGTGAATTGGATGCAGCTCACAAGCATGAATCTTCAAGAAGAGACATCATAGAATCTATTCTAGAAGAATATCTAGTAGAAAATGAGAAATATTCTATTCCCAATCTGCAAAAAGTACTAGATGCAATAAAACAACGACACAAAACTGATGATGTTTTTTACTTTTTGTGTAAAGATTGTCATAGAAAATATGATAATGTCAACAAAACTGAAAAAACTAAAAATAATTCTTCAAAAGGAGTTTTCAATAATCTACATAGTTTGAAACAAGTGATATTAGCAATATTTAGAGAAAATCCTAAAAAATTCTTTACAGCAGATATGCTTTTTGAAGTGATTCAAGAAAGGAATACAAAATACTATTCAGATACATTATGGGGTTTATGGAAACAAGGATATCTGGCTCATCCTCAACGAAAATATTATCAGTGGAATAGTGATAATGAGGAAGTAAAAAAAGAAGTTAAAAAAAATAAAATTTGTTTTTGTGGAGACATTAAGAAAATGAATCAAAATGAATGTGATGAATGTTGTGAAAAAAGGGATGTTTTGACAAATAATGAATTTCTCAAATATGTTTTGACAAAAATAGAAAAAGCTAAATCCTAGAGGTAATTACAACAATCATGTTCAGTAAAACAGAACGTGATTACATTTTGGGGAAATACATGCCAAGTATTACACATAGAAGAGTACTCAATCACAGAATAAGAAACAAAATCAAAGAATACTATACACAGGAACTCCCCATTATGCAAAATGTTACTGAATTTAGTAACGCCATTACGGAATTTAGTAACACATCAAAAAATAATATAACAAAAAGGAGCCTTGAACGGGGTACGAACCCGCGATCTAACGCTTACGAAGCTTTAATTCATTTTAATAATCTTGGATAACCCATTCTCTTTTGTTACCTGGAAAATATTATCAACATACGTTTCAAGCTCTTTTTCATGAGAAACAAGCACGATTTGCTCTGATTTTAACTCATCAAGTAACTCTCTAATCTTTCCTAACTGGTTTTTAGAAAACCCATCAGTTGGCTCATCTAAAATTAATAAATTAGATTTCATTGATTCAGTTTCTTTTCTCATTAGTGAATTTAGAGTCAATCTATAGGCTAGCGCAATACTTGTCTTCTCCCCCCCTGACAAGTATCCTATTTCCTGGTCATATCCATCTTGATTAATTATTGGTGTAAAGTTCTCATCAATTCTACTCTCTTTTGTTGGATCTTCAACTAAAATAGAATACCATCTAGTGTATGTTTCATTAAAATTTTGTAGTATGGATAACAACACTTGTTTTTCAATTTGGGATACAGTTGGAATAAAAAATTTCTCAAACCATTGTCCACACTGATCAAATCGTTTGTATTTTGTTTCCCATTTTTTAGATTCTATAACTTTGGATTCATTTTGTCCAATCTTTTCATTTTGATTTTTCAAATTCTCTGATGTTGCAGCTATTACACTTGAAATTTGTAAAATTTCCTTTCTAACTGAATCTAATTCATTTTCTTTATCT
>Ga0209667_1001236_pt1 | contig 19112 bp, 18 predicted proteins | sample SaaInlV_165m_DNA_2_FD_184682 | JGI IMG/M metagenome (GOLD analysis project Ga0209667, IMG submission 184682) | Marine microbial communities from expanding oxygen minimum zones in the Saanich Inlet - Saanich Inlet SI037_S3LV_125m_DNA (SPAdes)... | ecosystem: Environmental > Aquatic > Marine >... | reverse complement strand
TGTAATTTAAATAAATTACATTATTTTTAATTTTTATAATATCAAAAATATTAATTTATGACGAAATTTAATTAGAACCAATTTTCAATATTAGTATGAAAAAGGCAATTGTTTTAGGAGGTTCACGCGGAATTGGTAAAGCAATTTCAAACTCATTAAAATTAATAGATATCGATGTTTTTGCTGCATCCAAAAAAGACATAGACACATCAAATTTAGAATCTGTAAACAAATTTTTAGAAGAACATAATGAAATAGATATTTTAATTCTCAATACAGGAGGTCCAAAACCAATACCATTTTCAACTATCACTAAAGAAGATTGGAATAAATACCATAATCAATTATTTTTGGGATTTTGTACCATATTACAAAATATCAAAATAAATCATAACGGTTACATTTTTCTAATTAGCTCAAATGTAATAAAAGAACCAAATTCAAAGTTAATTATCTCATCAGCATATAGAGCAGCATTTTCAGAAGTTTTCAAAATATTAAGTAAAGAGTATGCTCAAAAAAATATTAGTTGTATTAACATTGCACCAGGTCCCATCAATACTGATAGGACTCAAGAATTAATAGATGATGTGAAAGAATTTGAAAAAACATTACCTATGAAAAGATTAGGAGAACCTGAAGAAATTGGAAATTTTGTTAAAGCAATAATAGAAAATAAAATAAAATATCTATCAGGAGTTACAATAAATTTTGATGGGGCAAATTCTAACTATATTTTTTAAAAATACATCTAAGAAGTTATTAGTATAGAAAACATCATAAAAATATGACAGAATGGAATACACTTAGAGCCAGATTTCCAGATGATGAGTTTAATGAAATTGAGAGGATAAAAGAACAATATGGATTAAGCTATAATGAAATAATTCGTTCTGGCGTAAAATTTTATGTAGGTTTGACATTAGCAAAAGAACTACTTGGAGATACTCTTAAAGAGAAAGACATTACAATTGGTGGGAAAAATTTAGGTGAAATAATAAACAGTTCAGAAATTCAACAGAACATAGAACAGAAAGTTACAAAAATTGCTAAAATTTTGCTCATTGAATTATTTGACAAAGGGATGGATTTTAAAGAGAAAACAAAAACGATCAGAAAAGAACGTAAAGTTGGAAGGCCTAAATCAAAGAAAAAAGTTGGAAGGCCTAAACAAGGATTAGATTAAAATTATTTTTTAAATTCAACATTAGGTGTATCTGGTTGACCTGCAATGGCAATTAATCCACCATCACGTAATTGTTGTAATAATTGCATTACTTCTTTTTCAACTTGATTTCTTTGTAATCCTGTTTGTTGTGCAAATACTTCTACCAAATCTGTTACCTTACGCTCTCCATTACAAGATTTCCAAAAATCAACAATTGCTTGATTTACCATAAATCCTTGTTCATGTTCATTTGCTAAAACCATTGAACCATCTTCTTGCTGTACTAATTTTCCAACTCCCTGAGGTAAGGCCGTTTCATAATTAATTGGAGCAGGAGTGTTTAATCCATTTGCACCCATTTCTTTAATTTTGAGTTTACCTTCTTCAGTCATTTTATCCATTGACCATGCGGGTTCCCAAACAATTTCAATATTGACATTATTTACTCCAGGAACTTTTTTGGCAAATCTTGTTGCATCTGCAACTAAAGTTTCATGTAAAGGGCAACCCTGTGTAGTCATGGTCATTTTAATATCAACATCATTATTTTCTTTAACATCAATACCATAGATTAATCCCATTTCTACAATGTTTAGAGGAACTTCAGGATCCATACATTGTTTTAAAGAGTCCTCAATTGCTTGTGTAGAAATAGTACTCATATTCTATAATTCAGTTTAAAAAACAATAAAAACTTTGTACTAATTAGCTTGGAATAATTTTGTAAGAGATTCCTCATAAGGTGCTGTAGCCACGCCTTTTTCAGTAATAATTCCAGCAATCAATTCAGGAGGGGTCATATCAAATGCAGGGTTAATAACACCAATATTATCAGGAGCAGTCTTTTTTTCACCAATGCCTGTAACTTCTGAACCATTTCTCATTTCAATTATTACATCATCAGCCTTTGTCTCCATATCAATTGTAGATAATGGTGCTGCAACATAAAATGGAATTCCATGTTGTTTTGCCATTGTTGCTACTTGATAAGTTCCAATTTTGTTAAAGACATGACCAGTTTTTACAATTCTGTCTGCTCCCACTACAACTTTGTTTACCAATCCATTAGCCATAGAATATCCTACAGCAGTATCAGGAACTAAACTAACATCAAATCCATCATGTTTTAATTCAAATGCAGTTAAACGAGAACCTTGCTGAATTGGTCGAGTTTCAGTTGCAATTACTTTAACATTTTTTCCACTCTCTCTAGTTGCTCTAATTACACCTAGTGCTGTCCCATATGCAACAGTTGCAAGTGCACCAGCATTACAATGAGTCATTATTGTATCATTGTCATCAAAAAGAACAGAACCATTCTTTCCCATGGATTTGTTAATCTCAATATCTTCATCTGCCATTTTTTTAGCAGTAGAAATAACTAGTTCACGAATTTGCTTTACTGTTTCTCCAGTCTTTGCAATATTCATAATTTTTTCTAAGCCCCAACCCAAGTTTACTGCAGTTGGTCTTGTTGCAAAAAGAATTTTTCTTGCATCCTCTAAATCAGATAACAATTCATCTTTTGTTGTTGCCTTACTTTGTAAAATAGCCAACCCCAATCCAAATGCTCCAGAAACTCCAATTGCAGGAGCACCTCTAACTATCAAAGTTTTAATGGCATTTGCAACTTGTTTAAAATCATCATATTCTACAAAAATTAGTTCGTTTGGAAGCTTTGTTTGCTCAATCATTATTACTTTGTTATCTTTCCATTCAACAGTTCTAAGCGAAGAGTCAATTACAATATTCTCATCCATAAAATGAAAAAAATTTATCCATATTTAAAATAATTAGTTTTTACTCGTTTGAACTGTTATATCCTCAAAAATTTTATGGTGATTATTGATTAATCAATCATCATTAGAAAAATTTGATTCTCAAAAAATGTATAAAGTATATGATATGTGGCCAAAAATTGCTAAAGAAAGCTATTTTTCAGATTTAGATCTAGTTGAATATGAAAAAAGTGACCATATTATTTTTGCAGGAATGGGAGGATCTGGAGCAATTGGTGACATATTTTCAGCAATATTATCAAAAACTAGTACTCATGTAACAGTTGCAAAAGGATATCATCTCCCAAAAACAGTTACAGAAGATTCTGTTGTAGTAATTTCTAGTATATCTGGAAATACAATTGAAACAATTTCAATGCTCGAAAATGCAATTAAATTGAATTCTAAAATTATTGTTTTTTCAGATGGGGGTAAAATTGAAAAGATCTGTAAAGAAAAAAATATTCCATATAGAAAAATAAAAAAATATCATTCACCTAGAGCATCATTTACTTCATTTCTTTATGCAATGTTACGCGTTCTAAAACCAATTATTCCAATTGAAGAAAAGGATATAGTAGAATCCATAAAAAATATGGAAAATATTTCAAATAAAATAAATTCAAATAAAATTTCAAAAGAAAATCCATCTATTCAAATTGCTGAATGGATAAATAATATTCCAGTAATTTATTACCCATGGGGACTACAATCAGTTGCAATAAGATTCAAAAATTCTTTACAGGAAAATTCAAAAATTCAGGCTGTAATAGAAGATGTAATTGAATCATGTCACAATGGAATTGTAATATGGGATAAAAAAAATAATTTTCAGCCAATTTTTATCAGAGGACAAGAGGATTATGATAAAACCAAAGAACGGTGGGGGATTTTAAAAGAATTCTTTAATGAAAAAAATATAAAATTTCAAGAAGTTACAAGTGAAAAAGGAAATATTCTTACAAAAATTATTTGTTTAATTTATATTTTAGATTATGCGAGCATCTATCTTGCAGTGAAATTAGAAGTTGATCCAACACCTGTTAATGCTATAGAATATGTCAAGAAAAAATTAAATTAAATTTAGAATTAATTTCTTTTACCAACAGTTAGAATAGATGTATTTTTAAAAAAATTCTTATTTAGAATATTTCTTCCATCAAAAATTAAAGGAGATTTTTTTGCCTTCTTTAGAAGTTTTTCATTTAATTTTTTGTATATGTTATGATCTGTAGAAATAAAAATTAAATCAACTTCAGATATGGCTTCAGATAGATTTTTTGTGAGAATCACATTTCTTGGAAGGATATTATCTTCAAAAATATATGGATCATGAACAATAACATTACATTGTTTTTTTAATAATTCATTTACTACAGTGTAGGTTGGAGATAAACGAGAATCTGTAACTTCACCTCGAAATCCCAAACCAAGTACTGCTACCTTAATTCCTTTAACATTATTTTTAAAAAGAGAAAGTGCATCTTGAACACATTTTTTTGGCTTTTGATCATTTATTTTTCGTGAATATTCAATTAATTTAACATTCTTTCCAATTTTTTTAGAGGATTCAATTACAAATTTAGGATAGACAGGAATACAAAGACCTCCAACCCCAGTACCAGGATAATGTAGATGACAGTATGGTTGTGAATTAGCACCCTTTCGAGCATCCCAATAGTTTACACCAATTTGTTCACAATATTCAGATAATTCATTAGCTAATGCAATATTCACATCTCGATAAACACCTTCAAATAATTTTTCAGCCTCAGCATTAGCTAAAGATGTCATTTGTAAAGTGCCTTTTTTAGAAATAATTTTTAATAATTCATCAGCAAACTTCAAACTTTTAGGACCGTAACCTGAAACTATAGCAGGGTAATTTTCTTCAATATCCTGTAGTGCACGTCCTTCAAATATTCTTTCAGGATTATAGATTAAGTTAAAGTCTTTTTCAACTTTTAATTTACTATGTTTTTCTAGTATTTCTTTTACCAATTTTTCAGTTGTGCCAGGAGGTAAAGATGGACAAATAACAACAGTATGACCTTTTTTTAGTCCTTTTGAAATAGCTGTTGTTGCAGAAATTAATGCAGTTAAATTTATTTTATTTTGTTTAATATCTACAGGTACTGCTACAAATTTAATTGTAGATAACATTGAAGCTTTCACGCCATTATTTGTTAAAGAAAATTTTTTCTTTCTTAATCCTTTCGTAAACGTTTCTGAGATATATGGTTCTTTTTTATGAGAAGAATTATTTTTTATATTTAATAAAAGATCTTTGGAAATATCTACTCCAATTACTGTAGCATTTTTTCTTAACCAAGCTGCTGCGATAGGACCACCTACATTCCCTAATCCATAAATTGCAATTATTTTTTGACCACTTTTGATTTGTTTTTTTAATTCAACCAATTAATCATGATTCAATTAATCTACTAATTTAACCTAGTGATAAAATCTAAAATAAAAAAATAATTTAGTTGCTTTTGAGCCAATCTATTGTTTGTTTGATTCCTTCTTCAACAGTTGTTGAAGGGATACGCCCAAAAGTAGATAATAGTAAGTTAGGATCAGATACAAAATTTCCAATTTCACCAGGTCTAGGTTCTTTGTATTCTATTTCAGGAGTAATATTCATTGTCTTAGAAATAATCTTAATTATATCTAAAATGGATGTTCCCTTTCCTGTTCCCATATTGAATATTTTATTATCAGATATATTTTCTGATGTTGCTTTTTCAAAGAATTGGATAATGTCTTGTATAAACACATAGTCACGAATTTGATCTCCCTTACCAAAAACTGTAAGAGGTTGATTTTTTGAAATACGTGAATAAAGAGTTGGAATTAAACCATTTTTCTGATAAGTTCCATAAATATTAAAAAATCTAAAAACAACATAATTTATCCCGTATAATTCCTGATATAATCGCAAATAATGTTCAGATGCTAGTTTAGTAATACCATATGCAGTTTTAGGAAATGCAGAATGATTTTCAGAAACTTGTTCTGAATTAGGAATTCCTATCATAGATGAAGCAGAAGTGAAAATAATTTTTTTAATTCCATTTTTTCTACAGGATTCTAAAACATTTAGTAATCCAATAATATTGACTTTAGCATTTTCAATCGAACCATCAAGAGAAGAAACAAGTGAGTGAGCAGCTAAATCAATTACTACATCAACGTCTTTAACAATTTTTTCAACGCTGGATAAATCAGTAATATCAAACTGTTTGTAATTTTTATGAACACTATTTTCAATTAAATCAGCACAAAAAATCTCATGATTTTTTGATAAACCTTCAACTAAATTATGTCCTACAAAACCTTCAGATCCTAAAATCAATATTTTCATACTAAAACATAAAAAAAGTGTTTTAAAATATCTTGCTTATAAAATACCTTATAAAGCGGATAATTAATTAAAAATAATTGGAAAAGAAAACGATACCACTTGCAGTTCCAGATGTAGGGGATGAAGAAATTAATGAAATAAAGAAAGTTTTCGATACTAAATTTTTAACTGAAGGTCAAACAACAAAAGAATTTGAAGAGCAAGTTGCATCGTATCTAGGTGTTAAACATGCAATTGCAGTTACATCATGTACAACAGGATTACATGCTGTTTTTGAAGGCCTTGACATCAAAGGGCAAGAAGTACTTGTTCCAGATTATACTTATCCAGCAACAGCTGAAGCAGTTGTTTTAGCAGGAGGAATTCCAGTTATTACGGATGTTGATATAGATAGTATGAATATGACAACTGAAATTCTTGAGGAAGGCTATAATGAAAAAATGACAGTTTTTGAGCCTGTTTCATGGGCAGGAGTGCCTTTAGAATCTAGCATCTATAAAAAATCAAAAGATTTAGGTCTAAAATGTCTAGAAGATTCTGCTTGTAGTTTAGGTGCAAAAATTGGAAGTGAATTTGTTGGAAATATTGCAGATTATTCTTGTTTCAGTTTCCATCCAAGAAAAGTAATTACAACAGGAGAAGGGGGAATGATCACAACAAACAATGATGAAATGGCAGAGTTTTGTCATTCCTACAAACATTTTGGAGCTAAAGGAAGTTCATTTGAAATTCTAGGAACTAATTACAAACTTTCCAATATTCTTAGTGCAATTGGATTAATTCAAATGAAAAAAATTGAAAACATTGTTCAAACTAGAATTGAAAAAGCTAAAGTATATGAAGAATTGATTTCAAAAATTAATGGAATAAAACCAGCTTATGTTGGAAAGAATACTAGACAAACATTTCAAAGTTATACTTGCTATGTAGAAAAAGAAGGGAAAAGAGATAAAATTAGAAATGCTTTAGCTGATGAAAATATTCAGAGTCAAATAGGAACATATGCATTACATCTTGAGCCAGCATACAAAAATTATAAAAGAATTGGAAATCTTGAAAATTCAGAAAAATTATTTTATAATGCCCTAACACTTCCGCTTCACAAAGATTTGACAATTGAAGATCAAGAAAAAATATGCAGCATTATAAATAAAACTTTAAATAATTAATGATGGGGAAATTTAAAAAAATCTTAATCGATTGTTAAAAATATTTTTTATAAAATAAATAAGATTTAGGAATATATTGATTAATGTTAAATCGTCTGATTTTATTACTTACTTCTTCTATATAGCATGGACTCAATGAAAAAATAAGAGGTAATGAACTATTTTGTGAAATAGAATTTAATGACTTTACAGGAATATTCAACAAGGATGTACCTATTTTTGTGGGATTTTCATCATAAAAACAAAAAATTTTTGAAGAATCAATAATTTTATTTTGAATAGCAAACCGTATGTGTGGACCCAGACCAATAACCCCAAATTCATCATATTTTTGATTAACTTTTTTATAAATTGAAAAAAGTTCATCATTATAATTAATTAGATCAAAAGATAATTTTTTCATCTTAGAGAAATGATTTATAAAAATAGTTTTTTTAGAGATTTTTTTACATATTAATAATAATGGTACTTTATTTTCATTTTCTATGATTTTTATTGATTCAAATCCAGTAAGAGAGAGTAAATTTTTTAATGTTTCAATTGTAAAATGAGATAAATGATCATAAATTAAAAGATCAGCAGGATTAATTTTAAAATTTGGAACATTAAAACAAACAATTGCTCCATCATCCAAATCATAAAAAATGTCATCTAAGAATTGTCTAGGATTTTCAACGTGTTCTAAAACATTAAATGCAACAATTAAATCAAATTTGGTTTGAAATATATTTTTTTTATAAAAGCCCTCAAAAAATTTTGAATTTATTAAATTTTGTTTAGCAAGTTTTAATGAATTTTTACTAGATTCAATACCAAATAAATTCCAATTAGAAAAAGCAGAGTGAAATTGTTTTAAAAAATTACCTTTACCACATCCAATATCCAATATTTTTCCGGAATTTGGTAAAATATCTAAAGAAATTAACTGTTTTAGATGCCAATCGGATATTGAGGATATGTTATTTTTTTCATAAATTTGAGTTTCTGTAAAAAACGAAGAACCATGGAGATCGTATGAATTTTGATAAAAATTTAACATATCATTTCTTGAACCGGAAGAATTGAATATATTTCCACAATCAGAGCATATCATATTAACAACATTATTGGAAATGAATTTTGAATCAGAAGTTATCGATTTAGAATATTCTTTTAGTAATTGGAGGTTTTGAGAGTTACATATTGTACAATTCATGAAATTTAGTTTAGATTTTCCATAATTAATGATTTTGATATCCAGAAAATATTTCTGGTAATTGATTTTTAAGCCTAATTTGTGATTTAAATTTTAAATTTTTTCTTGATTTACTTGTATCATAAAAGAAGTGATTGGTTTCTACAGGTAGACTTTTTACAGATATTTTTATGGGATGGATTTCTTTCAATATTTCTCCTATTTCTTTAACATTTATTGAAGATCCAGTGGCAATATTGTACACTCCAGAATTTTTAATATTTTGTAAACAACATAAAATTGAGTTACAAACATCATTGACATGGATGATATCCATTATTTGAAATCCATTTTTGTATTTATTTAAAATAATATTTTTTTTGTGGATTGAATTTATAATTAATTTTGGAATTAATTTTGATTTATGTTGTTTACAACCATAAACAGAGGTAATTCGCAAAATAATGGTGTTTAAATTAAATTGGTATTGAAAAAATCTACAAAGATTTTCTTCCATGAGTTTACATATTGCATAAGAAGATTGAGGATTTGTAGGATGTCTCTCATCAATTGGTAAGTATTGTGTTCTTCCATATACAGCGTGAGATGAAGCAAAAATAAAATTGGTAATATTATATTTTCTACATGCAAATAAAAGATTCATAGTACTAAAAAAATTATTGTTAAAAATTTTCATTGGATCTTTACTATCAATTATTGATGCAAGATGAATTACAATATCAAATTTATTTTTTTGGAAAAATAGATCTAAATTATTTTTATCTAACAAAGAGATTTTTGAAATTGATTTTTTACTGACAGAATTACTAATTCCATAAACATCATACCCTTTCTGTAAAAGTAGTTCATTTAGATGAGTTCCAATAAAACCAGTTATTCCAGTGATTAAAATTCTAACCATTTTTTAACATTTTTCCTAATATTTTGTTAACATCTTTCATCGAATTAGCCGAATACTCGTATTTGTTATTTTCAAGTGGTAAATAATCATTATTAAATTTTATAAAATTAATTTTATGTGTTAGTGCAGCAACTTTATCCTCAAATGAATTTCCAACATAAACTATTTCATAAAATTTAATTTTATTTTTAATTAATATTTTTTTTAATAAACTGGATTTAATTAAAATACGATTACTTGAAGTATCGTTTTCAATAGTAAGTTTTAGATCTGATGAGCAAAAGATATTTTTAAAATAATCTTCAATATTATTTTCCTTTAAAAATTTTTTAATTATATTTTTATCATGTCGTACACTACATAATAAAATAGAAATATTTTTGCTATCTAAATATTCCATTAAATATGTTGTATCTTTTTTTACTTTAAGATAATTATTAGATTCATAACTTAAAAGAAAATTTTTTCTATCATTTAAAAAATTTTTAGATGAAAATTTTTTTTCTGTTGAATTCTGGACTACTTTAAGTATATTTTTTGCAGTATAACATTTTTGTCTCAAACTTATCAGTTTCTTTAGTGATAATTCATTTTTTATGTTAAATTTATTAAAAGTAGTTTTAAAACTTGCATAATCTAAATATCGATTATCTGTAATTGTATCATCAAAATCAAAAATTACTAATTTAATCATATCTTAGGAATGTTGTTTGTTTCATTAACGTCTATGTATTTTTCAATCAGACTTCGTACAACGTATCCATATTTGTAATCAATGTTTTCTGGAATTTCGTCATACAGTTTGTATCTACAAAAAATATCAGGCTCATTTAATCCTACTAAGCTTCTAGGTGAAGATGTTCCTGAAAATCTTGGATTAATTTCAAATGGGATTATTCCATCATCTGTTTTTCTACATTGAATATTTACAGGTCCATTAACATTTAATCCACTAGCAATCTTTATTGCCATTTCTCTAATTTCAGTAAATTCATCAATTAATCCTTGTGAAATTCCTGATGAAATAACATATTTTTGATTAGATTTTGAAATTATAGTTTGACGTGTTGATAGTCCACTACCAAGCATACGTTTCATAGCAATTGATGTAAGTAATTTTCCATTATCAGCATGCAAAATTCCTATTGTGTATTCTTCATCGTAACTTCCAACATATTCTTGAACTAGTGGTTCGTAACCATATTTTTTTAAATATTTAGTAAAAAATTTCAGTTCTTCTTCATCCATTGCCAAAAAAACATTTTGTGAACCTCCACCTATGCGAGGTTTTATAATAACTGGATAGGATTCAACTTTTTTCAAATCATCTTCATTTTCATATAAAAAGAATTGAGGATAGGAAATACCCATTGTTTTCAAAAGTTCTGTTAGTTTGTATTTATCAGTACATTTTTCAATTAGATCCCAATCATTCAAAAGGACTTTAACGCCATTTTCTTCAAAAATTTTTGAATTTTGGGCTACTTTTTTGAGTTCGGGTTCCGAACCAGTTGCAATAGCTTGAACGTCTTCTTTTTTACAAATTTTTAGTAATGAATCAATGTATTCAGATGAGCTTGCAGGGGGAATTACATATCTATATGGTGTTTCCATTAATCCAAAACTATTTGGCCACATATCTGTGGCAATAATTTTGTAATTGTTTTTAGCCATTTTAAATGATTTAATTAGTTCCATTCCAGTTCCACCACCACCTACGCCTGCAATCAAAATATTTGTAGTTTCAGTCATCTTCACTCATTAGAATTTAAAATACGTATTAAAAACTTCATCTAAAGTAATTAAACTAAAGTTTGAGATGGCTTTAACTCATTAAATTGTATTCTGAACCAGACTTCTAAAGCTAAAATAGAAATTAATCGACTAAGATAAATCAAATTTCCATCATTTTCAACAATATTGAATGCTTTTTTTACCCAATTAAAATTTATGATTTTTTCCGAATAGATGTGACTATTTTTATCTAAAAGAAATTCTTGACAAATATCTTTACCATTTTTTTTCCAATCTATTAAAAGATTTAATGAAAATCCGCGTTTTTCATCAATATGATTTACAGCCATTCGTTTTGAAATTTTTCTTAAAACTAATTTTCCCAACCCAGTTTTTTTATCATATAACTCTTCAATTGGTAATTTTATACCAAAATCAATAATTTTAGAATTTAAGAATGGTTGAACTCCAATTAGATCATATTTAGAAAATATACGCTGACCATTAGGTTGAAAATCATGATATAATTTTCCATTGAGGTCAGCATACATCACCTGTTTTAACAAAGGAAGGGAATTAGAAAAATATTTTTCAAAATATAGAAAAATTTTATTCCATGAAAAATTAAGATTTTTATCAAAGAGATTTTTTTGATCTGGAACCCAATCACGATTATGACATTCTAAATAATTTTTTATTTTTTTTAAAGTTGTATCATTACTCCGAGTTAGATTTAAAAATTTATTGTATCTAAAAACATAACCACCAAAAATTTCATCAGCTCCATCTCCTGTAATGAGGAATTTTGAATATTTTCTAGATTCTTTTGCAATTATGTGCTGATAAGTATTCCATTTTGGTTTTTTTGTAATCATCACTAATTCAGGCATGTTTTTAAAAATTGATTCTATAGGAATGGTTTTAAAATCAGCATCATATTTTCTTGCTATCTCACTTGCTTTTTTAGATTCATCTCCACCCTCAAAAGATGCTGTCAGTGCAGTGATTTTTCGTGAGGGGAAGATTTTTCTAAATAATGAAAGACATAGTGCAGAATCTATTCCACTACTTAATGAAATTGATACTCTTCCTTTAGATGAAAAAAGAGAGTTTTTGATATTATTGATTAACATTTTTTCAGTGGTTAAACCGTCTGGATCAGAATTTTGATTATTATATGATTTCCAATTGTTTTTATAAAAATCACTTTTTTTCCGAGGATCATACCTCATAGATAATTGATTTATAATTTCTATTTTGTCGAGTTTTTCCATTTTATTTTTACAAAAATTATTTATTTAAAGATTCAACTAGGTATATTGTATTATTTCTCTAATTTTTTTAATTTTTGTTTTATTATTAATTTCTTCATACAATCTAATGAATTTATTAGATATTTTATCTGGATGATAGTTTTTGATAATCCAATCATAACCTTTTTGAGCTTGAATTATACGGTTTTTTTTATCAGATAGAAATATCAATTGTTCACAGATCTCTTCAGCCGAAATAGCATGAGATACTGGTGGAGCAGAAGACAGTAATTCCTCATATCTATCTTTAAAACAACTTGTCAAAAGAGGTTTTTTGGCACATAGTGCCTCTCTACCAATACCACCCAACTCACCCCTTAGAAATTGGTCTGCAATAATATCTGATGATTCAAAAGCTTCAATTAATTTATCTGTGGATAAACTTTCATTATAATATTCTACATAGTTTTCTAATTCTAATTTTTTTATTAGATTTATTGATCTTTGAATATCTTTACCACGTTTAATAATTTTTAATTTAGAATTTGGCTGATATTTAAGAAATTTTTTAAAACCTATTATCAAATTATTATTTTTTTTTGTATTCCAATCATGAAAAGTAGGTTGAAAGATAGTTAGCTTTTCATTATTAATTGATTTAGCATCATGTTTAGAAAAATGATTTAGATCAATAAATGCTGGAATAAAAATTCCATTGGAAATATTTAATTTTTCAAGAAGAGGTAATCCTTCTATTCCAGGTATAATTATCACCTTAGCTTTTTTGTAAGCTCTTCGAAGAAGTCGTCCCTTAAAACTAGACGAAAATGCTAATTCTCTCAAATCTGAACCTTGTACATTTGCAATAAATTTTTTTCCTGAAAATGATGCATAAATGGGAAGTTCTGCATATGCATGTAAGATATCAAAATCCTGACGCATGATTTTTAAAATATTTAGATACCACATTTTTTTTGTAGTATCATAAGTTTTAATCCAGTTTGGATAGTCATTTGAATTAAAATATTGAAGACAATTTAGAGATGCTGATTTATTTTTATTCAATAATAATTCTGCATTAATTTCTTTTTCTCTGAGATATCTAGTTATAAAAAATGCATAATTGGCAAGATTTCCTACATGTAGAATTTTCAAGTTATTACCACTTTAAATACCAATAATAAAATTGCTGACCACTCCATTTTGATTTGTGTTGTAGAATTCCTTTTTTTTAGTTGTTGGAAAAGTATTAGATCCAGGTAAGTCATAAAAATTCATTTTCTTTCTATTTCCTCGTTCAATGATCTTCCATTTAAATAAATACTGGGAGTATAATTTTTTATCATAATCAATTTTGGATCATACAACTCCCGTTCATTAATATAATTATTAAAAAATAAAAACGTTAAACCACTGAAAGAAATTTGACCTTTTATAATAAATTCAGAAAAATCTATTTTTTAAAAATATTCCAAAAATTATTTAATTTAGTATCAGAAACCTCGTCCTAAAAGAAAAATTTATTCATCTTCATATTCGTTATCATCTTCAGAAGAAGTAGTTTCAGAATAATCTTCAAATGGATCATTTCCACAAACTTTTGATAATTTCTTAAGAAAATAATTTAAAATTATTTATGAATACTACCAGGAACGCCATAAACTTTAGAATTTTGAGGTACATCATTTAGGACAACTGTTCCCATACCTATAATAGAATTTTTTCCAATTTTTATTTTATCTCTAAGTGATGATGATATGGATATGAAAACATTATCTTCAATTAAACAGCTTCCTGCAATAACTGAGTTTTCTAAAATTAAACAATTTTTTCCGACTATAACATTATGGGCAATGTGAACTAAATTATTTATTTTAGTTCCTTTTCCAATTATTGTATTTTCCAGAGTTCCTTTATCAATACAAGTATTACAACCAATTTCAACATCATCTTGTATATCTACACCACCAATATGAGGGAATTTAATTAATGAATTATCCATAGTACTTTCAAAACTAAATCCATCAGAACCAATTACAGAAGATGCATAAATTATAACGTTATTACCAATTTTTGTATTATCATAAATATTGACATTACCAAATATTTGCACATTATTTCCAATGATTACATTTTTTGATATATAACAAAATGGACCGATTGAAACATTTTTTCCTATTTGTTTTGTTTCAACAATAGATGATTCATGAATTCCAGAAAAACAACTTTCAGGTAAAAATTTTTTCATACATTTGATAAATGTTAGTCTAGGGGAATCAACAAAAATTAAATTAGCAGTAGAATTATCAGTTTTTTTAAAAAATTTAGAATGACAAATTATTAAACTTGAATTTGAATTATTGATTAATTTTAATCCTTTCATAGATGTATCACTACAAAAAGTCACATCTCCAGAACTGGCAATACTAATAGAGCAAAAATTTTCAAATTTAATATCAAGATTTTTTATATTATATTTTGAAGAGTCTACAAAATTAAAAATATCTAAAATTTTAAACATTTTATACCTTCCTAGAACTTAGAGAATTATTTTGAATTTTTATCATTTTGTTAATTTCTGATTTATTTTGAATAAAATTGGAATTTAAAACAAAATTCATGTTTTGAATACGATTAGATGATTCTTTAGACCACCAGATAGGATGTGTAAGAATTTGTAATTTGGATTTATTATTAATGTGAGCACACATACATTTGTTTCTCCAATTTTGAGTACTATCACTAATGTATAATGTATCATTCAGTAATTTTTTAGACATTGGATCAATTATGTTTTCAGGTAATTGAAATTTAGAATTTGAGTTTAATGATGGATTATGTGCTACAGCAGTCAAAATTTTTTTATTTGTAATAGATGACAAAATTGATAATTCATATTCTAACTGATTTTTTGCTTCCTCTTGATTTGAAGATAAAAAATTTGTATCATAATGTAATCCGATTTCATGACCTAGTGAAGAAATTTTTTTAATAAATTTTTTTCCAGTTTCAGATAAAGCATTATAAAAATTAGAATGAAGTAAAATATAGTAGGTAGAAAAAATTTTATTTTTACTTTCTAATTTTGCTAATTCCAATGCTGCATCAAGAGAAAAATCAATATCATGTCGTAATAAAATAAAGTTATCAATTTTCTTACAATTTTCATATTTTCCTATAGGTAAAATTTCATAAGTTTTTTTGGCAATGTTTAATGTTTCAAAATAATGTTTATAACTAAAATCACAATTGAGGAAAGACATTATATTTTATATTTTTTAATTCATTCATATAAAACCATTCACAATATATCATTCTGGATGATTATATTAAATAATTTTTGAAATAGTTATACTCAGAGATATGAAGATAATATCAAAATGTAGACAAATTTTTTATAAAGTTTTAATGTTTAATAATTTCTCTTAACCTATACGTCTGAACAGGGGTTTATTGTACATTTAATTAAAAATATACTGATCAAAAAATTTTTGGATTAGATTTAGAAATGGTAGTGACATTTCAAAAATTCAACATGATTTAATTAAACCATGATGAATATGCGACAAGTTTTCCACCCCATTTTTTCTTATTTCTATAAATTCCTAATTTTTTTGGATCATTATTATTAATTTCAACACCAGATAAATCATAATATTTACATTTATTTTCTATTCCCCATTCTATTATTTTCCATCTTAATAATTCAAGAGAATATAATTTTTCATCATAATCTTTTTGTGTTCTTGCTATTCCCGACTCATTAATGTAGCCATTAAATGTAGTAATAATAATTCCACCAACAGGTAAATCATCATGCCAAGCTAAAAATCCTTTTACGCCGGCTTCTTTAGTAATTTTAAATCCAGTAACAACATCATCATAGTAATATGGAGGTAAATCATTATCTTTTCTAAATTTTTTTAAAATATTATAATAAACTAAAATATCATCATGTGAATTAATTTGAGTTATTTTTACACCACGTTCTTTAGAACGACTAATATTTTTTTGAACAGAGTTTTTTTCAGTATTTTTAAAAATTTGATCTATATTATCTTGTAAATTTATTATAAATGTATGATTGTCTTTAGATTTAAAATTAAAAGAATTTGAAAATTTAAAATTGGAGTTCAATGTATGAGATGTACATTGAAATTTAAAATTACTTTTTAATAAATAATTGCCTAACAAATCAAAAATATCATTAGTATAATTTAAATTAAAAATTATAGGACCATGAGACCAATAACATGACTTAGGCAAAAATCTAAGTAATTTTACAACATGTGAAAATAATTTTCCTCTACCAATTTTTTCCCCTAATCGTTTCTGTCCTTTATTATATTGAAATAAAAGTAATTGGCCAACTAATTCATCAGATTCTGTAAAAAATTTTACAAATTTTGGTTGAACTTTTCTATGTAACTTCACATATTTAGCAAACTCTGTTGTTTGACAATATGCACCAAATTCAGTATTCATTAATCTTTTATTCCAAGAAGAATCTGGATATTGAGAAATTTCAATATTAATCAATAGATTTTAAATAAAATTTAATATAATAAATTAAACTATTTTTCATTTTTAATAATTTCAGATATTCTAAATAACCTACTCTGTAAAAACAAATATCTATTTTAATAATTTTAGTTATTTTTAATTATTTGTCTACAATTTATTTTATAAATTCTAAAAGAAAACAAAAATAATGAAAGGAGAATTAAATATGTTCATTATTTGGGGAAATGCTCGTAAAGATACAAATAATATTTTAGAGCAAATGAGGAAGAAATTTGAAATACGTGATATTTATGAAATTATTTGGACGTCAGAAAATTTTACAAAAAATCTTAGACGTTTTTATGGTGCAAATTTACCAAAACCACTACGTAAAACTTCTGAATGTGGCATTGAACCATTTTTGTTAGTTTTATTAATTGATCCTAATCCCAAATATGAGATGCGGAAAACATCCAATGGTATGCAATCAGTTAATTCCAATATTTATGATGAAAAAATGAAATATCGTAAAATGTTTAATTCTGGAAGTACAATCCACAGTGCAATACATCAAAAAGAAGTTAATCATGACTTGACAATGTTATTAAGTAAAAATGTAGAAGATACCAGGGTAAATCTTCCAGAAAAATGGGATGGAAAATTTAAACCCATTAGATCAGATGTAGTTGGAACTAATGGCTGGAAAGATCTTAATGAATTATTTTATGTGTTAAACCATACAACAAACTATGTAGTATTAAGAAATTTTGAAGAGTATCCTGAAAAAATTAATTTTAAGGAACATAAGGATATAGATATTCTAACAGATGATCTTTTACAACTTCCTTATGTTTTAGATCAAAGTAAAGCTATTGATAATGAAATTATTGTACCATCAACAGTAACTATTGGAAATGAGAAAATTTTGTTTGACATCAAATATGTACAAGGTAGTTATTATGATGAAAAATGGTCTAAGGATATACTTGATAGACGTATTTTATCATCAAAAGGATTCTATGTTCCAGATACAAAAGATCATTTCTATAGTTTACTATACCATATGATAATACACAAAGCAAATTTAACTAACGAATATACACAAAGACTTTTTAATTTAGCAATCGTATTAGAAATGAAAAATATTCAAAAAGAAACATTCTTAAATTTTGATAAACTAAAAAAAATGTTAGATAATTATATGCAAGAAATGAATTATACTTATACAAATTCTATTCAATACAAAATAAAACACAATGAATTGACACGTCTATATCATGTAGCAGTGATTATAGCAAAAAAAGAAGGTGTGAGTACTCTTGCGAAAGCAATTAAAAGAAAATTAAGAAGAAAGATACAAACGAGGAGTATTAATGATTAATCAAGTAATTCAAACTGAAAATAATTCAAACATTAGTTATATTTGACAAAATTATGAATTCAAAATTTTCTTGTCCCAAATGTAAAAAATTACTTGATATTTCAACAAATGAATTAATTTGTAATGATTGTAAAATCATGTATTCAAATAAAGAAGGTCATATAGACTTTCTAGGAGAAAGAGATTTTAAAATTGTAGATATTTCTAAAGACAAACTAAATGAAATGATACAAAATATTTCTAGTTATGGATATGAAAAAGCATCACTTCAATTTTTAAAAGATCCTATAATAAAACCACATTTACTAGATGTAAAAAGTGCTGATTCAATTTTTCACTGTATTGGAAAAAATAATTTAAGATGTTTAGAAATAGGAAGTAATTTAGGAAAAATTACAGAAAATTTATCACATATTTTTCATGAAGTATATTCTCTAGAAACATCAAAAGAAAAAATTGAAATTCAGAAAAAGAGATTCCAGTATCTAAATCGAAAAAATATTATTTTCCTAAGATGCAATCCTTTAGAATTACCTTTTCCAGAAAATTATTTTGATCTAATAATTTCTAATGAAAAATTTGAATTATGTGAATCATTTAATATTAATACTAAAACGGAAAAAGGACAAATTAAATTTCTAAATGAAGTGAAAAGAGTCCTAA
>Ga0209667_1001229_pt1 | contig 19151 bp, 26 predicted proteins | sample SaaInlV_165m_DNA_2_FD_184682 | JGI IMG/M metagenome (GOLD analysis project Ga0209667, IMG submission 184682) | Marine microbial communities from expanding oxygen minimum zones in the Saanich Inlet - Saanich Inlet SI037_S3LV_125m_DNA (SPAdes)... | ecosystem: Environmental > Aquatic > Marine >... | reverse complement strand
TTATACTAAACAAGAGATGCACGAAGCCATAAAAGAACACTTTGAAATTGAATCGACTAAGTATCTCACTCAATCAGAGTTTGCCATATTAATAGATGACATTATTATATGGGCAGGGTCAGAGATGGGGATTACTATCCCGTCTTAAAACTCTTCTTCTATTTTCATGGAAGTATTGAATACGTCTGGGGCTACTTGAGTCATATCAAGATTGTTTTGGGCAAACCTTGCAAACAGATAATCAGATTCTTCCGTAGAACTCCCATCAGTAGTAAATATAAAAGGCAATAAGTTGCCACTGGTTCTATTCCACACATCGGCTACTACAGTATCACTCCCTGAGACTTCTGATTTATAATCACTTGGCATTAAAACATCAGACCCCAAATAAGAAAAACTCATATCGTAAGACATACGACCACCATAAACATAATAACCTTGGCTTGCCTGTACAAATGGTGTCTGATTACCCTGACCTACATATCTACGACCCCTATGTGTTGCATTACCATATCTTTGTCCACCTATTGACTCTTGTACGCTAACACCATCATACATGATAGACCGCTTTACACTTAGGTCTGGGGCATGGGGCATATCATAAAATTCACCGAAGATTATGCAACCAATCTTTAAATCTACACCGTTGAATAGTTTTGTACCAGCATCGTTAGCCAATGCACTCGACCCTTCGAATTGAATACCCCAATATCTATCACTACTGGAATCAAAGGTTATAATTGTAGAACCATCCGCTGTTGGAGTAACAACATTGCCAGTAATACCTCCACCATTCACAACATCCACTACGCTTGCTATATCTGTACCGCCCATATCGGCAGATTGAATAGTGGCTTCAGCACCATTACCAGCATGGTCTACTTTAAACTTGGCATCAGCGGAGTGCATATTATGATTTAAGATGGCAACAAAATCCACATTGAATCCACCACCAGTGTCCATATTGGCTAAAACGTGTCCATCTGTATCTGCGGATGTAGCCCAGCTACATTGATTCATGGGTCGAAGGTCGAATAACTCTGGCTCTGAACCCTGTGTAAAAGTGCTGATTAAGTTTGCTCCACTCATTAAATCAAAGTTCCCGTTCTGTGCTGAACCAGTTGCCATCCTATGGTTAGCCAGACATGGATAAAATCTTGGTGTTCTTATGTTTAAATTAGCCATCAGCCAACCTCTCTTGCTGTTATGCTCACTTTACCTGGAGAGCGATTTAAATTAGTAATCATATAATAATCAGCCCAATTATCACCAAATGGATCAACGGGCATATCTCCAGCTGTATTTGAGAATTGCACAATGTCTCCAGTCTCAAGATTATAACCTTTAGCCGAATTAACTATATCGCAATTAATAATCTTTTTAATATCACCAAATATATTATCATAATATGAATAAAAGTCCGCATTACCGTCAGTTTGACCGCTTGCGTTTGGTGTTCCCACGTTCATATCAAGATTGACTTCTTTTATATTCTCTTTTGCTTGGATGTTCCAATCCGTTCTTGCTGTAGAATTTGATGATGTTACACTTGAAAGATACCGATTCTCGGCTGGATGTTTTTCATAATTTATCTCCATCTTTGTTAATAAATCGCTAAATGATGAATTATTTATCTTTAAGTTGGCAATATCTTCTTTCTTAAATGTTTGAACTGCTGATAATTCGCTTGTCTGTAAAATATGGACATAGGATCCAGTTCCATCTGCTCGAAATTTGAAGATAAATCCAAATTCATACTGTAACTGCTCAAGAACTTTCTTTAATTCTACAGGATCTAACTCCCACCACCTTATCTTCCAAGTGGGAATAGCTCTATCGTTATTTAACGCAGTCCAGTTCTCAGGTGCTGTTGTTGTATAACCAGCAAATCTAATCAGCAAATCACGATGAGCATCATGTCCATGTAATATAGCACCTGAATCCCATGATGCGGTGAGTCCATCTGAACCCGAGTATAGTGTTTCTATTTTTGCAATAGACTCTGATGCTGAATTATGTTTGGCTACATCCGTATCACGAATTGGTATTTTTAATTGTGGTTGGATGAAAGTATCATACATTTTAAAATCAATATCAATTGCTGTGAATTGCCTTCCTGTCGTACCTTGATTCCCAGTAAAGGCAAAAGCCCAACTAACTTGATAACTAATGGTGTCTGTAGATAATCCTTTTATATTAGACTTGAAATCATTGCTCAAATTAGTTGCTTTTGCTACTGAAATAAGAGCGTTTGACGATGTTTGGTCACCACTAACGGCTATTGAAGTAGAAGTCAAATCGTGTTGCCCAGTTGCCAGAAAAGTGCCTGTATAGTTATATGATTTCACAGCAACATAACTGCCCGTTGTTTTATCATTAATAGCAAATTGAATACTGAATGTATCCCCAACCACCCCTATTGCTTCAATATCAAGAGTAAATTCAAAAGTGAATCCTGTTTTATATTCTTGAATTTCATGCACTACTTGTGGGATATTAGCATTTACCTGAGTTACTTTACTCCATATCCTATTGACACTACTTAATGTGCCATCACCTATAGCAAAATCCAAAAGCGAGAAGGAAGTATCATCAGTATCAATAGTCTCTGTACCGTTATCATCATAATCATCATAATCATCACTTGCGATTATTGCAGTTGGTCTTAATTGGTATTTCCTGTCTAAGTCTATGTCCGTTTTATTTACATAGCCATCCCCCAGAGCAACACTTGAACTATTTACATCATCTAAGGGTAGAAAGCGGTCTGCGGATTTATTATAGAAATGCAATTTTCCACTACTCGAATTTAAAGGTTGTAAAGCAATAAAATCATCATTTTCTACTTGTTCTATTGGTGTTGGATAAAGTTCTTTAGATTCACAAAAATCTGGAGATGCTATGGTTGATGTATTGACTGTAAAATCACCATATACTATTGGGAAATAATTCCCTTTTGGGGATTTGACATTTGGAATACTAATAAAATCCCATGGTCGTTGTTCTGTTAATTGCAGCGAAACAGATGAATCATCATGTGAAATATCAATCAACCTTCCTTGATAAATCTGCAAGCAATTAGCCAATGTAGTTTCACCATTAAGCTGTGAATAGATTTTAACATTTCTATTAATGTATTTTCTTGTTCCAAGGAATAATTCAGCAGAGAAGTCATCGCCTTTGTATTGAAAGTTTGCTATGGATAGAGATATGTTGCCTGTTTTTGCCGTTGAATTGGCTAAGTCAATGGATGATCGGATAGATGGTTTATTTGTAATCGCTCCATGATAAAAAACATCATCAATAGTTGTATCTGCTAATGATATTGATGTAAAGTTATTCCAGTAAATAGCAGTATTATTAGTGTGAGTTGCCGCAGTTGTACTCATAACACCACGATCAACAGTTAGCGTATTAGTTGAGATACTTTTCACCTTCATGATCTCGCTTTCAACTTTGATATAATCGCCCACTTGAAACACCGTGCCATCATCCACATCAACAGGAGTTTCAGAATCATCCAATGCTTCGTTTAATAAATTAGCAGTACCATCTGCCTGTAGCGTAGCATCCCATCCGCCATCTCCGCTTCCTTGTGCATCACCGTTAAAGAATCCTAATTGAACAATCCAATTTTCTTGGATGTTGCCTAATTTACTTGAATTAGAATAAGCTGTGGGTAAGGTTAGGCTCATGCAAGGTTCATCCTTTGTGCTTTTTGGATAGCTGGTATGATTGTATCAAGAATAGTCTCATCTATTAATGGGGCAGATATATTCAATGTAATATTGCCACCATCTTTCAATGCTCTACTTTCGGGTCTATCAATAGGGGTAATCCTAACGTGTTCTCTACCTGCTTCACCAACCATAATCATCTCAGGCTTATTAGTTACAAAATCCCCACCCTTAGCAAACGCTTGTGCATTAATAGTGGCAGCCTGAGCAACACCTTGTGCTATCATCATCCCTGCTATTGGGAATTTTAACCATGATGGCTTTATTGTTTCATCTGCAAGCACTTGGGTTACAGCTAAAGCAGTATTACTCACAGCGGATGCCATTTTCCATAATTTCATTTTTTTACTTCTTGATTGAGCCTTCATATCATATTTCTCAGATATAGCATCTAATTTATTTTTTCTCTGTTCTTCGTTTTGTATTGATGATGCTGCGGCTATTTCTTCTCTCTTTGAGCTTGCATCACGAGCTGACATTAGTCCATCAATAGAAGATACTGTACTTGCGAAGCCATTTGATAATTGCTGAAGTGATTCTATCCTTCGCTTAGTATCTCTTTCTGCTAATTCAGTCGCAATCTGGTCAGATTCTATTAATAATGTAATCCATTCTATTTGAAGTTGGGACTTGCCTTTAAATATTTCAGCTTCTTGAGTAGATGTTAGTGTGAGGGTCATCCCTAACTTTTCTCTCATCTGTTTCATTTTATCAATATTATCTAATCTCTTTATATTGAGAGCATCTTCATCACTTAATACATTTGCATACCGCTTTGTAATTAATACCAACGCTTCCAAAGAAGCAGCAGATTCGGCTGATTTTACATCCATTCCTTTTAAAGAACCTTCTAGCTCTTTTAATTCTTCAGTCAAGTCACCTGTACTACCTGCAAAGATATTAAACTTATCAATCAATGCCCCAACGGCTAACATACCAACAAATATAGCAATATTCTTTTTGGAAATCTTATTAAATAATGCAGTGGCTTTAGATGCAATTAAAGTGCCTTTAGTATATGCTATCCATGCAGCACTAACACCTATAATAGCTGTGACATAAGCCTTAATTTCTTCCGCATCAATAGAGTCGGCAAAGGCTTTTATAGCTTGTGCGGATAATGTAATAGCTGGGATAAAGAATGAACCAAATTTCTCCCCTACGTCACCTATAGAATTACCCATCTGGTCTATAGAGCCTAAAAATGTTAATGCACTAGCTTCTGCTTGCCCACCGTATAAAGCCGTTAAGGCAGTTGTGGCACTCTCAAGTCTACCCACTGAACCAGCAGTGCCTTCTATTGACACTCCATATCTTGATAGTGCATTAGTTGAGCTAAAGACACTTTTAGATACTAAATCGACTGCGGAGTTTAAATCCATTCCCTTAGCAACAGCTAAGTCCATTGATGCCTTAGTTAATCTGGAAATAGCCTTTTCATTGTCAGTGTAAGCACCAACAAGAGCCATAGCCGTTATAGTCTCTTCATCTCCAAATGTAGTTACTTTCTGTTGTTGTGACGCATAAGCCAATAATGCATTAGACCTTCTACCTAAAGCGGTTTCAAGTTTCTTTTCTGCTGCTTCTTGCTCTCCGTATGCTTTAGTGAGCTTACCAATCGTTCCACCAACAATGGCGGTAGCAAAACTTGCTAAGAGCATTTTGGAACGAAGGACAGCAAATGAACCCCCTAGGATGCGAGTATCATGCGTAGTGCCAAGTATCCCTGCCTTATTCTTGTCTAAATCTCTTGTATATTTCCTTGTTGCTCGGCTTAACTTCATTAAGGCAACCGTGTCGCCTCGTTGTGCCGCTGCTAATAATTTAGTATCTTTCGTAACATCTAATAAAGTCTTATCGTAGGACTTCATAGTGTTTTTTAGTCTGATATAGGCAGCTTTGCCTTTTTCTGTTGCGGTAAATCCACTCTTTTGAAAGTCTGCCATACTCGCTTGAGTATTCATCATAGACTTAGTGGCACGGTCTAAAGACTTTATGGCAGTGACTAAACCCTTGTCGCCTTTTGGCTCAAAGTGTATTACAATTTTATCAGTTAGTTCAGCCATTTGCTTTACCCTTTTGTCGTTCTACTAAGTTCTTTAATAGGAATGATTTCTCAATCCACTTACTCGGTTGTTCACCATAAGAACCTTTATAGGGTGAGATATGGAAATCCCTAGAGTAGATGAAACGTGAAATATCTTTTTGTGATGCGTTGTTTAGCATAATATTTTTACAAGCAAAGAAAGGTAATTGTGCCATTACCGATTCAGCTACGTTGAAGTTGTTGCCCTTTGTATTCTCAATTCTTGTTTCCTCAGTAATTAGGCTGATAACGTCCCAAACTTCATCGTCTGATACAAACTGACTTACTTTGTATTTGCCGTCGATTAAGACAGGGATTTGAGCCTCATAGGGGTATGTATGGAATCGACATCCCTTACACACCCCTTCTATGAGAAAGTTAGCTTCTAATTGGAGGGCTTCTTTTCCCCCAGCCGTTGATGCTCTTGTACCGCTATGGAGATGTTATTTTTATCATCTTCTGAAAGAGACTTAATGAACTCGTCATTTGCCCCTTTAACACCTTTACGTATCCATGCTGTTCTTGCTTTAGCTAAGTTTACAATAGCAACCATCTTTTCGTTCTCGTATCGCATCTGTGGAATATCATTGCAGAAATCAATATCATCTACGGACATATCTACAAATACAATATCTTTGCCTTTGATTTTCTTCATTATGCAATATCAATTGAGATTAAATCATCTGTACCATCATCTACAGACTTAATAGAGCAGTCAAGCATCATAATATCGCCTTCTGAGAGTGCGACATTAGTGAAGACCCCATTCTTAATATCTACACCGAAAGCAGCATCATTGACAATCTTGAACATAGATGCACCATTAAAAGCCGCAGTTTGCGTATCGAAGCTATTTATGAATCCCTTAGTATTAGCGTCATACTTGACTTGAGTCTCTGCAGTAACGCTACACTCAGCACCACGACTTGCAACTTGATAACCGTTAGTGGACATTCCCGTGAAAACACCGGGGCTTTCAATAGTTGCAGTGAAACTACTCATGACCACGGGTACATCAAATACTTCATGAGCAGATGAAGACGACAATAAAGGGATAGTTGTGTTTGCATAGGCGGTTATTGCATTTGGCATTACTACTGAAGCCAAGTCAGGCTTTCTTCCAGTTTGAAAAGTAGCTGACCACTTATATTGACCGCCATCGCTATTAGCATCTGCCGTGATACTGAATGATGTTACAATACAACCTTCAAATTCCATTGCTTGTTGGTTTGTTACGCCTGATGGTTGGAAGATTACAGTCAAGGATGATGCAGAGTTTGTAGCAGTAGACCCGTATATTTGAGAGACTGGGGTAAAACCAGATGCTACCGCAATTTCATTCGTTATATCATTACATATATTCTTTACTAACAAGAGATGGGCTGCATCATTATGCAATGTTCCAGATAGTGAAAATTCAGCCACTCTCATAATATTATCCTGAAAGAAATCTTCATCTTTGAGAGTCCTTCCAGCACCACTTTTGACATCGAGTTTTTGTGTTACGTTGAGAGATGGAAACCCGATTGAATCCACATCTAGTTGAAGAAAGTCAGCGAGTGCTGTCAGAACAGATGTTCCGGCAGTTGCTTCGTTAAGAATCCCGACTTTCCAATCTTTTGGTGAAAATGCTTGTGCTGCTATAGCCATTACTTATCTCCTTCTTTTTTTGATGGAGATGTTACTATCTCGACCATGTGTTTTATTGATTCTGGGACAGATGATACATTTATCTCTTTCCCTTTATGTAGTTCTTGCCAATCTTCATAGGAAGCCTTACAACTCTTCCAACAATTAGGCAGTTTTGAGCCTTTTGCTTTTAGTTTCACTTTCATATCGTAGTCCTTTTTACTTTAAGATATGTTTCCTAAATACATGCCTCTCCATTCCCATCGGATTACGTTCAATCCATCAATCGCTTCTTCAGCATCTTCTTTTTGGTTGACTCGATTACTATCCAACCTACCGTTAAAAAAGGTATTGTTTTGATTTTGGAAAAAGAGAGCCTCTATGTGTGATACCTGTCGCAAGATATGCTCCCAAGTATCCTTCTTTACTGACTTTTCTTTAAAAGTGTATGATACGTCTAAGATGTATTCTCTTAACTCAGCCGTAGTCATTCTTTCAAGTAAATCACTTCCTACGGGGTTAAGTCTAATAGACTGACTCCCCATATCTTTAAAACTTCCCGTGTAAATAGGGATAGTGCCTGCAAACTCTGTATTCAAGAATGAACGCATAGGATCTAATATCTTTGTCTCCCATATATTCTCAAAAGTAATCATCTGCGAGTCCGTCTAAGAGATGATGGCATTGCATTATCCACTATTTCGGTTTTACTATGTACTTCAATTTCCCATGAATCATTCAAGGTGGCAGTATCTCCTGTGTCTCCAGCAAATCTTATATAAAGACCATTGCCTATTGGTTGGTAATTGCCATTGATATTGTCTGTAAGTGTAGCCGTTTCACTATTATTCATTCTCTCAGCACCTATATTATCGGAATCACCTGCCCAATAAGAATACTTGGCTGTACCCATAACCCCTCCTGTAGAAACCTTGATACCAATCTTATCGTATCTACCAGAGTATGCTCCCATCGTATCAACAATCCTAATACTACCTGATACAGACTTCTCTCGAATAATACCCATTGGGGCATCACCAGTTGTTTGCCAAGATAGTTTAGTAGCACCACTATTCAGAGATAGGATGTTCTTATCAGCTTCATCAAAGAGTGCATCAGCAATTTCGGATGCAGGGTCAGATGCTCTGATTAAGAAACTACAAGCTAATAACGCAGATGACCTAATTATAATGTAATCATAATTACCATCTTGGTCTTTAAATTGTGAACGTGGCAATTTGCCATCAAGTCTTGAATCAAGATACTTGGATGCGTTTGATATAAATCGTGTTCTTATATCTACCCAATCATCGCCTGATTCCATAAGTAAGTCATTTGGGTTAATTGCATCTGTAGCATAGTATAGTACAACATCATCATCACTATTATATAGCCATTGACCATCTTCTACCCAAGTTGCCCCTATATAAATATCAGTTGCTGTAGTATGAGTAGCAGATGTTGTCCCTAAGATTGCACGTTTAACAGTCAATTTATTAGTGGCAATGGATGTAATAAGCATTTTTTCGGTATCAATACGAATTATATCACCTAATGCGAATACGGCACTATCAGTTACATCTATTTGTGATTCAGATATTTCTACGGCTTCATCTGTATTTGCTGTGGAATCAGCGTAGCTTTCCGTAACCATGTGTGGGGATAGGTTGTGACCATTTTTATATAGAACAGTTACAAGTCCAGCATCATAAGCTTCATACAAATAATTACCACCATTACTAAATACTTGTACCCACCCATATATAGGGGTTTTAGTATCAAACTCATCTATTGATGGGAATATGTCTTTTAAATCTCTATTTGTGCAATAACTCATATTAATTCCTATGTTTGGAAGTTAACACCATAATGATTGTTATCCAAGTTTTAATTTACTACTTAATTCTTTTGCTCTATTCGGTGTCTGCTTTGCCCATCTCGAATCTAAGGCTTCATCACCTGCTAATATATAATCACCACTCTTAATGTAGGCAATCATCTTTTTAAACTTAGAAACACCCGTAATGCCTAATTGATAACACATCTCGATAATCACTTCTTGAATACCTGATGGTTGGGAACTAAGCCAGTTAAACCTATTGAAACTATCAAGGATGAGTTTTGTCATCTTACGCTCCAGGATTAAACCTGCCATATCTTCGTCTAATTCGAGGTCTTTTATTGCGAAGCCATACCCAATCGTCTCATACCCTAAAGTGTCCGTATAGACCCCTTTACGGTAGCCCTCATGGTGTTTGATGGACCTAACTAATTCGTTGTAGTTCATTTAAAGGACTTCTCTAATTGGGTTAAGAAGGCATCGTCTAATTTAGTGTCTGTACTCTTGACATACTTTTCAGCAAGATCAAAGAACAGTGCCTTTAGAAAGACTTCACTCATTAAGACTTTAACACCTTTAAATATTAAGACTCGTGTGAATGGAATCCATCCTAAGCCTACAATTGTTACTAATGTTCCACCTACCCAAGGTAGGTACTCTTTAAGCAAATCCATTATATTACCTTTAATGCTATGTTAATTAATATTGGTATAGTAAACATTGCTATACCACCCCATGTCTTAATCATTGTTAACTCTTTTTCGTGTGATGCTACCTGACCATTTAACTTCTCTAAATGAACATCTATCCGTGCAACGTGCTTAAAGATAGTAACCTGTCTCTCATTTAAGGATGTCAGAAGTCTTATGACTTCTTCTCTGTGTGCATCCACTTTACTCATCGCCTTTTACAGTGTGAAATTTATTGCCATTCTTAGGTAGAGACTTCTTGATTACCATTGTTTTTAATCTCTCATTAGGAACTATCATCTTTATGCTCCAGTCTCCAAGGGTATCTTTCATGTAGAATACCGTTTTCCGAAGACCCATTCTAACAATTCGAGCAGGACGCTCATCAACGCCAATATAAACCACATCGTCGGCATTAAAATCATTACCAATGAACACCATAAGACCTTCATACACATTGAGAATAATCCCTTTGAAGATGGAGATGGAGAGGTAGATAGCAGCAACCCACATGAATTGTCCAAAAAGACTCTCAAGTAATGTCTTAACTTCATGCTCATTCAATGGCTACACTCCACGCCTGTATAAGCGTTATCAAACTATCTATTAAGTCAGGTTCACCAAGACATAGAATGGTTAGTATCACTATCCACTTCATATCCCAGTTAATCTTCATCGTTCAGTCCATAACTGCTCATAATTTCATAAATCTCTTCTCTTACTGTACAATAGGCATCTATGTAATTCTCTAATTCTTCACCAGTCTTATCTTCAAGACCTGATTCATACTTTACCTTGTTACGTAGCCATTGTTGAATATCACGCATTGCAAGAGACCACTTATAGCCATTCATAGCCATACGCAAATCGCTTTCTTCATAAAAGAAAAGTTTGCCTACTAAGTTATCTTTCTCAGCGTCCACTACTTCTTCTCTTTAGGTTTCTTGATTAACTCAGGGTATTGCCACTCTGGATTTAGATCGTCTATTACAACTGCGTAACCAGTTTCTTCAATTAGTTTAAATACTAATGATTCTAACTCATTAACACGTTTTTCCAGCTTTGACTTTTTCTCAAACCCTAAATACTTCATACTTCCCCTAAAATCCATGATGCCTTCTTTCGTTTTCCCCATGATATTGGGATGTCGTAGGATGTTGAGACACTATCCATACTAACGGGATGGCATTTAAGGCACATTATTACAATCATAACACCATCCACCATGCACAGGCTGTAGCAATAAATATATCTAAAAATGAATCTTCAGCCCATGCTTTTAACGAACCATAAGGTTGGTAATTCTCAAGTTTCCATTCAATAGCTTCCCATAATAGAGCCATGAAGAGAACAAGCATTATAACATCCATGCCTTCAAATCCGTATAACATGAACACTTTACTTAGAAACAAACCTCCGAGTAAATGCCAAAAACTCCAGACATTTAACTTAGAGTTCACCCACGAGAAATACCGACTTATTTTCATTACTCTACTTCAGCCTCAAGTACTTTAGGTTCAAGAGATGAACTTAGCATATTAATGAATGCTTCTTTACCAACAGCTAACTGGTCAGCCATAAACTGATTCGTATTCTGTTTGTTCTGCAAATCGTTAATATGATTTACCATTGCTCGTTGCTCATCAGTCATATCATCAATGATGTACTCTTTATCATTCAAGTTCAAGACTGGCTTCTTTTCTTTTTTTGTTTTAGCCACTTTTGACTCCTTGTTTGTTAGTTCCCATAATTGGGAAGTTATTGTTTTAATTACGCTTTATACGATTTACCATCTTTAATTGCTTTCTTGGATGCAACCATACTTTCACTGCCCCAATCTTCTTTAGCAACCATTATTTCCAAATGTTCTACATTGCGATTAACACAATCTTGCTTTTCAGCAGATTCTTCACCAGCCATAGAACTTCCAGCTATAATGCCATTAATTAAAGATACGCTATCACCCATTGCCGAGTGGTCTTGTGCGATTTGTGATGCTTCTCTTGTTTCCGCCATGTCATGCTCCTTTTATTGCTGATAATTCAGCGGTTAATTTATCTACTTGTGCGGATAATTCTTGTACTGCATTTACGAGTATCGGTACAAACTTACTATACTTTAATCCGTACATCTTTTCATCATCACTTAATGAAGTAGTGAGATTAGTTTTGTCATCTGCCTTGTATCCATATTCTTCTTCAAGTTTCTCAACATCCTGTGCCAAGAAACCAATATCCAACTGTTTCTCTTTGTGTGTCCCGTCTGGTGCAACACTCTGGTCATCGGAATACTTAGACCTTTTATCCCAACGATAAGTAACAGGTTCTAATTTCTTAACAAAAGCTAAACCCATTGATAGTTCTTCTACGTCGGTTTTATCACGCTTGTCAGATGCAACAGTCCAATCAACTTGGATATGTGCATTGGCTATATTCTCATCACCAAGAACAATGGTATTATCAGCGGTAGAAATTGCACCTCCAGGGCTTCCCGTAATCCCAGCATCACGTCCTAGTAATAAATTATTATCACCAGTTGTTATTGAACTACCAGCACTATTACCAACTGCTGTATTATCATAACCTGTAGTGTTTAGCCCTAATGACCCAGACCCAACAGCCGTATTGGATGTCCCAGTAGTGCTAGCAGCTAGCGAGCCGTAACCAACAGCAGTATTATTAGATGCGGTAGTATTTGCTTCTAAAGCTCCTCTTCCTACAGCCACATTGTAATTACCTGTCGTGTTTGCAATCATAGATGCCGCCCCTACTGATGTATTACGCTCTCCTGTAGTATTCTCTCGCATTGCTTGTTGACCAATGGCTACATTATTAGCTCCAGTAGTATTCAATTTCAAAGTATGATACCCGACACCTACATTTAATGCCCCAGTAGTAGTAGTCAATAAAGAGTTATAACCTACTGCTGTATTGCTAGATGCAGTAGTAGAATTGCCTAATGCATAATATCCAAAAGCAGAATTATTCGAGCCAGTAGTATTGTCTTCTAATGCACTTCTACCCATACCAGTATTGTAGTCACCAGTAGTATTCTTGTAACAAGCTGTTGAACCATAAGCCGTATTTCGAGTGCCAGTTGTATTAAATCGTAAAGCACCTTCACCCATAGCTGTACCACCTTCACCAGTAGTATTGGTAATTAATGTATTAGCTCCCACTGCCGTACAATTAGCACCAGTAGTATTTGCATTTAAAGACAAATAACCTATAGCTGTATTATTGTTTGCTGTAGTAGTTGCAGTACCAGCTGCTTCTCCAAAAAAAGAATTTTTGCTACTACTGCTAGTTAAGGCATCGCCAGCGGTTTTACCAAATACAGTATTTGATGTACCAGCACCACCATCAGCATAGGCAGTACCTACTATAGAAAGGGTGTGGTCAGGACTCGCAGTTCCAATTCCGACATTGCCTGCACCAGTAATTCTCATTCTTTCTTCAACATACCCACCGTTACGAGTGGCAAATAATAAATCCCCGATTTTTGAACCAGTCACATCTAATGCTATTGCTACAGATCCTGCTGAATTAGTTGTTGTTAAATAGTTTGCTGTAAGTCTTAATGCGACCCCGTGCTGAACATTGTCTGCGTTATTGTTTACTAACCCCGAACCTGTCAATCCTGCCGCACCGTAGTTAGTTTGTGGTGACGTTGTTCCGTCATCGATAACAATATCAAGAGCCGTCGCTGGACTCGCAGTTCCAATTCCTACTCGTGTTGTCGAGATTGATAGTGCTGAATCTGTGCCTAATCCATCTTCTATATATTTAGCTGAAGCATCTGCACCTATGCCTTCAGATGTTACCTTTAATAATTGTTTGTATGTTGAAGCAACTGAGTTGCCTGTTAATGTTGCCATGATATGATCCTATTCATTAAAATTTTAACTGATGTTTTCCCAATTTCGGGTCTCGCTTTCCCATGCAGTTGTGATTGATTCCCATATTGATGCTAATGATACACCAGCAAACTCTGTCTTTGCGAAGGCACTTAGAGCCAATGCTATACCCAACCTAATCATGGATTAACCTATGTACGCTATAGCTGAACCGCTTGCTAAAGTAAAAGTAGTCCAATCACCGAAAATAATTAATCCTTTGGGGAATGTATTTGAAGCATCTATCGCATCACCACTACCGCCTGCTGTGCCTATAAATGCGGAACTGCGTGGGGTTAGAGTTGTGAATGTTGAATCTGCTAAAAATTGAATGGCAACGATGTTCCCTGCAACTGCTGATGTGCCGTCTTCAAAGATACATCCACCTTGACCTATACTTGCATTACTAACTTGCTTTACACTATACTTTCCTAAATCAGCCATCTTTTTTCTCCTAAGTTATGGTATCTTACCGAGCTTGACTTTTCTCATGGATACCTTGGTGTGATTGGGGGCAAAAAGCCCCCAACCATTTTTATTCTTTAATGACCTATGCTGGGTTATTAAAGTTTACGATTTGTCCAGCTGCATCAGCTGCGGCTTGTACTAAAGAAGCTCCAAACAACACATCCACAACCACGCTTGTAGCGAGGTGGTCAATGTCGTAGAAACTCTGTACACGAGGTGCAATCTGCATTGCAAAAACAACACTATCTTTAGTGAAGATAGATGCAGTTTCATCACCAGTGCCACCATCGTCATCCCAGTCAACAGAAGCAAATGCGTCCATTCCCATTATTGAACCTTGGCTACCTGTGGCGTGAGCAGATGCTCTACCAGCTTCGTTAGCGAGTGAGAACTCATCTAATGCGAATAGTGAATTGTATGCCGCAGGAGATGCGTATAGGTATGTGTCTGAAGTATAATCAACACCAGCGTTCATTAGAGCTTCAGTACCTGAACGAATCAAAGCAGAAGTGAATGTATTATCAGCCGCCAATGCTACATCGTTAGCAGTAGCCGATTGGATAATGTCCACTGCAAGATAGTTTTCAACTTTCTTAGCAAGAGCATAGCCCATAGACCGTGCATACATATTAAACAAATCAGCACTTTCCTGTACACGAACAACATCATTAATGCGTTTAGCATTATAGAAATGTTGATCTATGGATAGGTCTGTTTTGCCATCGGTTGTGTTAGAGTAAACCACTGCTGTGTCATCCGCTTTTGCGGTAGCAGATTCTTCATCTACTCGTGGAATATGGAGAGTGTCACCGCCACCAGAAAGCATAGATGATACATCAGTTACTTTATCTTTGATGGAAAATTTACGTTCTGCATAATCTAAAATTGCATCAGCCCATAACTCGGGGATGAAATTTGCAGCGGTTGTTGTTGTTACGTTACCTGTAGCCATTTAATGACTCCTATCGTTTATAAGAATCCAATATACTACCCCAGTTACTTCTTTTGTCTTTTATATCCATTTCAGATATTGCCTTTTTACTGATTTTGGGGTTTACTACTCCAACATCATTTGGCAGATTATCTTTCACGGTAAATTCATTAACAACGTTTAGCAAATCGGGTGTTTGTAGATTCTTGAATTTTTCTTGTTTAGCTTCAGAAAGTTTACCCAAGGCATCTGCTCGAATCTTTCCATCTAAGACATCAAACTTATCTTTGAATGGTTTGTAAGAATCAACTTCTTTTTGAAGTTCGGCATTTAGTTCTTGCCATTTCTCACCTTTTTCAAGTTCAGCCTTCTTAGCACCTTCTTCTCGCAATTCAAAGTTCTTTAACTGTTCACGTAATGTATTACGCTCATCAATTACTTTATTCAACCTTGAACGTGGTATATCATTTTCTTCGGGTTGTGTCCCTTCTTCCATTTTTACGTCTGGAATGACTACTTCTACTTCTTCTGACATTTTAACACCTTTTGTGGTTTGAAATTAAACATATTATCCTTGTATTAAGGATGTCGGTAATGTAAGTTAGGAATAGCTATAATGCAAGACCTAAATTACGAATTTAAAAGAAAGTGGTTTGAGTACCTTGGCTACGAGCCTCATCTGGGGCAATTAGCACTCCATTACCCTAAGAAAGCGGATGCCCGTTTTCAAGTGATGGTATGTGGGCGTAGATTTGGTAAAACATGGGCAAGTGCTATGGAAGCCACCTTCGTCGCATCACAACCCAATAAAAGAATATGGGTAGTTGGGATGTCTTACCGTAAAGCAAGACTTATCTTTAGGGAAATATGGCAAAGAATGGTTGTAGGTCATCCTGATGATATTATCCGTTCATCTGAAAAGGATATGTATATTAAGTTTAAATGGGGGACAACCGTTGAAGGTATGTCGGCTGACAATCCTGATTCCTTAGTGGGTGAAGGACTTGACCTTTTGGTTATTGATGAAGTAGCCAAGATGAATAAAAAGATTTGGGATATGTATTTATCCCCAACTGTAGCAGGTAGAAAAGGTAAGGTAATATTTATTACAACTCCCGAAGGTCGGAACTGGATATATGATTTATACAAACTTGGTGCTTCAGACACAGAATGGAATAGTTATTCATCTCCATCATGGATGAATCAACACGAGTTCCCATTAGGTATCCATGACCCTGCACTTATTGAAAGACAACGTAATATGACTAAGGCACTATTCGGACAGGAGTTCGGTGCTGAGTTCTCAGTGTTTGAAGGCAAGGTATGGGATTTCGATAGAACAGAAGATACGGGAGACTTCCCATACGACCCGAACCTTCCTACATATTGCTCAATAGATTTTGGGTATAGAATGCCTGCTGTATTGTTTATGCAAACCCAAGTCATTAATGGGCAAGACCATATTCGTATCTTTGATTCTATACTGCATAAACAAAACATTAAGACAGAAGACTTAATTAAGATGATAAAGACCAAGGGATACCCGATTGTATCGTATTACGGAGATCCAGCAGGAAGTAATGTTCAGGGACAGAGTGGTGCTGCTGATATGGAGATATTCCGTAGGAGTGGTATTCACATTATCTCAACACGAGATAAGGAGAGTCGTAACATTATCAGTAGTGTAGCTTACGCAAGGGGATTCTTTGAGAATGCTTATGGCACTCGTAGGGTTCATGTAGATAAAAGATGCCTTGATGTAATACAAGATTTTGAAGAATACCGCTACCCTGAGTCGGTGGATGGTAAAGCAATAAGAGAAGAACCTACTAAGGATGGACATCACGATCACGGGAACGATGCTTTTCGTTATTTCATTACTAATAGGTTTCCAATGAAAAACAATAAAATGAGAAGGATTCAGAGATGATTCAAACATGGATAAAAGATAAGCTAACAGAAGTCAAGCTAGTAAACGCATCAAAAAAACGTGAAGAGATAAGGAAATACTTAGATTATTATACAGGCACATCGGTGGAACAATACATCGAAGGGTATTTCAATAGTGAAGCTTTTAAGGAGATACCACCATCATTAACCAACTTTACAAGAAAGTTCATTAATAAGATAAGTAGGATATACACATTAGGTGCAAATAGGACAACTGGTGCAACCACAGACCTATATCAGAGCTTAATCCCTACTAAAGATGTAAGGATGAAGCATATCGAAAGAATGACGAGACTTGTAGGTACTGTTGCCAATCGAGTTTACTGGCAAGATGGAAGATTTGAATACCGTCCTATATATTACTTTGAAACCTACTTCGGGGATAACCCATTTAAGCCAGAAGCTATCATCTATCCCCTGTTAAACAATTCATCTGACCTATCTGATACATTAGGATTACAATGGGCATATTGGGATGCGGATGTATATGCTGTTCTTGATGGAGATGGTAAAGTTATTAAGGAATCTGAGAATACCTACGGTGTACTACCATTTGTGTTCACACATAGGGAAGACCAGATTGATTCTTTCTATGTTGAAGGTGCAAGTGATATAATTAACTGTAATGAGCAGATTAACATTGGGCTAACAGAGATGAACCTTGGACTACGCTTTAATATGTTCGGTCAACCTTGGGTTAAGGGTTTAATGGCAGACCAAAGTATGTTGCGTTCAGGTTCTGATACTATTCTCGATATGGGTGATACGGGTGAATTTAATATTACAAGTCCAAGTGGGAATATAGCGGATGCCATCAATCATATTAAGTTCCAGATTGAGCTTGTTGCATCAAATAACCACCTATGGATTCAATGGGCAGAATCAGGCGGTGAAGTACCATCTGGCATATCGCTAATGATTAAAGATATGGAACGTAAAGAAGATTACTATGATGATATAGCGTTATGGAGATTGTATGAGCGTGACTTCTACGATGTTGAAAAGGTCATTGCAGGATATAACGATATTCAACTATCAGATGAGTTTGGTATTGATTTTGAAGAAGTCGAATACCCAACAACGGTACAAGACCAAATCCTAAAAGATGAATTTGACCTATTGCATAATCTTACAACTAATGCTAAAATGATGGTACGAGATAACAAAGATTTGACCGAAGTAGAGGCTAAATCAAGAATCAAGGAGAATAGGATTTCAAATGAGCAAGCACAAAAACAGTCAATTTTTACTCAATTCCGTCAGGAAGCTGGACAAGATTAATAACGTAGAAGTAAACCTTACTGGGGATATTGAAGACATTATTAATGACCCCGTAGCATGGGGAGAACAGCAATCCGAGAAGTTCATCCTACAGTATAAGGATAACTACTTAGAAGCGAAAACATTAGGCAAGGAGTTCTGGGATGAAGTTAAAAACAACGGTTAATTTCGATTTTGGCAAACTTGCTGACAGTATGCCTAAACTCATTGAAGGTATCATGACGGATATGAAGACCGAAAGTGTCAAGGAGACCAAGGACTTCATTAAAAGTGGTAAGGTTACTCCAGATATTGAAACGGTCACTAAGACACGAAGGATTAGGCGTGGTAACCCACCTCAGCCACCACTATACGAAACACACAAGTTACATGATAGTATAAAGGTTGTGAAAACAGGTATGGAAATGCTAAAGTATGGCGGTAGGCATCAATTTGGAGATGGTAGACCGATGAGAAAGTTTGTACAAGCAGTTGCTTCAAAAGAGACCTACACTAAATTTACAAATGCAATACGCAAAGCAATGCACTTATCAACCCCAATTAAATCGAGTTAATAATGCCAGAACAGGAGACACTAGATGCTAAAGACACTGAAATACTTTTACTTGCGGCTTTCGTACTTTCTTACGATGTTCAAATCTTCGC
>Ga0209667_1001214_pt1 | contig 19384 bp, 15 predicted proteins | sample SaaInlV_165m_DNA_2_FD_184682 | JGI IMG/M metagenome (GOLD analysis project Ga0209667, IMG submission 184682) | Marine microbial communities from expanding oxygen minimum zones in the Saanich Inlet - Saanich Inlet SI037_S3LV_125m_DNA (SPAdes)... | ecosystem: Environmental > Aquatic > Marine >... | reverse complement strand
ACCATCGATCCGTTTCAGTTCCACTTCTGTGTCGTCCACAGAACCACCGATTATCGGCTCCGGGGGAGCGGCGGTCGGCGTGAAGTTGAGGAATGAAACGTCGTCATCGTCATCGTCATCGTCATCGTCATCATCGTCATCGTCATTGTCGTCGTCGTCGTCGTCGTCGTATTCAGCGACCAAAACGGCGTACTGAACGTCATCGCAACCAAACTCTTCACAACCACCGCCAAAGGTGGTGAGTTGTGCATCCAGTAGGTCGGGATCATCGTAAGCCGCAGGTCCGTGATAGTCGGACGATGAGGTGGATCTCGGCATTCCCTGCATCGGTGAGACCAGCACCCATGAGGACCTCGCCTGCGGGCTCGCCCTCCATGATGACAACTTCGAACTCAGCTTCTCCATCTTCGTCCGCCACGAATCCGATGCCAGTCCACAGTGCTGCGAAGCCTGAATCGGGACCGATGTCGTCGGCGATCTGGCACCCATCGTTACACCCCGCCGGATTGTTGAAAACGAGAGCCCAGATGGTATAGACGTGATCGGGAAGCAACCCCGAGGTTTCTCCTTCGATCACCACACCACCATCGATCCGTTCCAGTTCCACTTCTGTGTCGTCCACCGGACCACCGATCACCGACTCCGGGAGCGGATCGACCAGTGTGAAGTTGAGGAATGAAACATCGTCATCCGCAAATACTGTAGACCCAAGTAATAGAAAAACACTGCACGCAAGAATAGTAACTCGATACATGAAGACCTCCTTTGAAGGAAAATAGAAGTTGATCCACTGGGTGGAATTAGTTTCGAGAATGTGAACCAAGTGCCATTCACTCAGTTTGGCACCCAATTGAACCGGTGCTTCTACGAATATCAGATTTCCACCAGCCATCGGACACACTTCCTGGCTGGATTAACAACATTTCAAGCAACGGTTCGCTAGCGCACCTCTTCGACTGCCCCTCTCCGGCCGATTCCACCGCTGAATCCACCGCATGACCCTGCTCGATCTCCAGCGATACATGAGATTCCATTGGAGCGATGACACTCGAATAGTTGCGGATAGCGTCATCGACTGGATTGGCGAATCAGAGAATCCTGACGCGGTCGCCGGAGCGGTTCACTGTATCCAAACGTCTATTCAGACAACACTGGAACCGCCATCGATAGAATTTAGTATGGTCCGGAAAGCCGCAATGTATCGACAGGAGTTACGATGTCCACCATTCAACGAGCCATACCGCTGGTACCCATCACCAGGACCCGCTGGTGGATTACCTTTTTCACGCTTCTGCTCCTTCAACCCCAACCGCTTCTGGCGGGAAAAGTACCCTACTCGCCTGAACAGTTGAGGTCGCTCTCCACAGTGATCGCTACCGGCACGGTGGTGGCGATGGAACACCGTCTCATCGCAGATAATAATGGTGTTCTGACACGTCGCTGGAGGGCGACCGTTCGCCCCGACAAGGTCGAGAAGGGAACAGTTCCACCCGGGAATCTGTTCTTCAGTTATCTCACCAGTGGTGGGGGATCTATCATGGTGATGTGCGGACCGGCACAGGATCCGGCACCGGAGATCGGGGATCGAGTGCGTGCCCATGCAGAATCCATGGTGATGTTCGAGGACCAGAATGTCTATCCGATGCTGGCTCCCAATGGCTGGGAAATCACCGATTCCAGCGGGCGAACTGGAGTGGCCGCGACCAGCAGAGATGATGAAAATCTGACTCTCTTCGAGGTGGTGCGAGCCATCACCACTGGCGAACGGCAGAGGTTGCTCGAGTATGCTAGCAAGCACAACATGCCGCTGTCGATGCCGATGAAACTGCTGCTGAGTCCCTTCGGCCTAGCAGTCTTGATACTGATGCCAATCATCTCCATGAGCTTGGTCGTGTGGGTCTGGAAAAGACGAGGCAGAGACAGCCTCCGTAAGCAACGCAATCAAGGCGATTCTCGGTTGGATCCGCCCCACACGCCATGAAGGGTTCCGGTGACACAGCCGTGCCCGAGCGGAGATAGCCGAGCGTGTAGATGGCTTCTGCAATGTTCTGTTGAAGACAGGAGTCAACAGTGGATTCCGTAAGGGGGCTTACCTCAAGACTTGCTCGATCACACTCTCGAGTTCACTGATCATGAATGGCTTTTGCAACCGGGCTTTGAAACCGTAGGCTTCCGGAGAAGCGAGCGTAGAATCATTGCCGTATCCACTCGCCACGATGACGCTTACTTTTGAATTTATTTCTCTCAATTTCTCGAACGCCCAACGACCGCCAAACCCGCCCGGAACTGTGAGGTCCACGACCACCAGGTCAAATGCGTGGTCAGTAACGAAGGCCTTCTGATACGCTGCAACACACTGCTGGCCATCCGAGGTCTCTTCCACCTGATGCCCCAAGGTTTCCAGCATCATCCTCAGCACATCGCGGACCTCATCATTATCATCCATGATCAAGATACGATGATGGCGTTTCTCTAATGAGGGACTCTCAGTAGTTTTCACACCGTGTATGGATTTATTACTGCAAGGAAGGGCGATACGAACCGTCGTCCCCTGCCCGATGGTGCTCTTGATACTCAACCTCCCATGATGACGTTGGATGATCCAGAATGCGGTACTCAACCCCAGGCCAGTTCCGTCCGTCTTGGTGGTGTAATAAGGGTCGGTCACCAGGTCAATCTTGTCGTCTGGAATCCCGCAGCCTTGGTCTTCGAATTCGATGACCGCAGCATTCAAGTCGCCATTCACTTCCGATTCCTCAGCAAGAGAACCATGTGACACTCGAATCGACAGTTCCCCTCCACCAGGCATCGATTGCTCCGCATTGATGATCAAATTTCCAAACACTTGGTGTATTTGACCAACATCCACTTCCACCGCAGGAATACTGTGGTCGATATCAAAGTGAACCTTCAACTTGGAACCATGAATGTTCATTTCAGAGGCTTCCTCAATCAGGTCCACAACCGAGGCGATCTCCGTTCTTGGAGCCCCTCCCTTGCTGAAGGTCAACATCTGTTTGGTGATGTCGCTGGCCTTCATGCAAGCCTTGATGGCGATTTCAAGTTCTGATTTCACCAACTCTGTCGACCCGAGTTTGATCTGCGCAATGTCGAGATTGCCCATGATGATCGAAAGGAAATTGTTGAAGTCGTGGGCCAGGCCGCCCGCAAGCCGGCCGATCGATTCCAGTCGCTGAGACTTGGTCAGTTCTGTCTCATGACGGCGACGAGTGGTGTAATCCTCGAGGGTGCAAAGCAACCCGCCGTCAGCCAGCTTACAGATCTTGGTGTTCATCCAGACCAACTCATCTCCAGAGCCTCGAACTCTGAGCAGTTTATCTTTCTCGGTCGAATCGCCGCTCAATACCGATTCGAGCAGAGCAGTCCAACGGTTTCGATCCTCGGGGTGGATGAAATGAATCACAGCGAGTCCGCAGATCGAGCAGTCGCTCGGGTTCGCAGGAACAGTTCCCCACAGCTTTTCTCCGGCGGTATTGGCGTACTGGATGCAAAATGCCTCGTCGAGCAAGATCACAACTTCCGGAAGTGCCGCCAGGATTGCTTCCTGGCGAACCTTTCGAGCCGCGATTTCCTCGACGAGGCGATGTTGCGCATCTACTTCTCGATCGAGAGGGATGAGACCCTCTTGACTCATACCTTTACGCCGACTTTCTGGATGAAGCCGTTGTGGTCCATCACTTCTGCGAAGTATGGGAACAACTCATTGCAGAACATGTCCTGCTCGACCTGAGTGCGACCGGATACGCAATCGGAAAGAACAACGACATTGTAATCTTCAGCAGCCTTCATGGCGGTGGCATTCACGCAGAGAGAAGTCACTGCTCCACAAACGACGACCGTTTCAATGCCTTTGTCCGCAAGAACCTGGGCAAGATCGGTGTTGCTGAATGCGTTGAAACCGATTTTTCCCGGAACCTCGACGATCCATTCTCCGAACTTCGCAATCGCATCGATGATCTCAGCACCCTTGCTACCCGCCTTGAATGCTTCGGCTTCCTTGATCATCTTCAAGATCCCGATCGGGTTCTCCAGCTCGTTGTGGTACTCACTGAATGCGATCGGAACAGAGATGATGGTCATCCCCGATTCGACAGCTGCGTTGAGCAGAACTTCAGTGTTTGCAACGGTTCCACTGACTGCACTCGACTCTTCGATGACACTGTTGAAAAGACCGTCACTGTCAAACCAGTCGCGCTGATAGCCGACCAAAAGGATCGCCGTCTTCGCAGGATCGTAACTGGACATCAAAACTCCCATCTCTTGCCAGAATCTGGCAAATTCTCAATTCCTGTCCCCCGATGGCAACGTTGCCACAGGTGGAAATTCTCATTACAATTCTTGGTCCCCTGGCTTGCTGGAATCTCACTCCTGTTGAAACAAGGGCACCCGGCTCAACGCATATATGCGCGGACCGGTTCCCCGTTCCTCAGCAAATCATTCATTTCGAAGGGGAGATGGTTCCTGATGCAGGGATTGCCTGGAAACCAGCGCACAGTCGGTCATGCGACCATCGAAAAGGCCTGATCCGGGTTCAGAGGTACCCCTTTGATCCTTATCGATCCGCGACGGGAAGTTCAGGGCGCTTCACGTGATAAGCGGTCGACCGTTGCCAGGCACTTCCCAGTGCCACCAGTCTTGCTTCATCGTATGGGTGTCCGATGATCGTCAGCGCTCGCGGCATCCGGTCCTCCTGAAAACCACAAGGAGCCACCAAACTCGGATGGCCGGTCAAATTGGTCACGCCCAGCGTCTTGAAATCACCTGCCGGCGCCAGGTATGCATCGACCCCCGACAAGGCCGAGGCCATTTCCCGCATCAGCATCGTGCGAAGCCTCTGGGCACGGATGTATTCCACCGCTGGAATCAGGCGGGCAGCACGAAAACTATTGGGCCAAGCTTGTGGTCCCTGTTCGACCAACTCATCATCCAGATCACTACAGGTCAACTCATCGAAAGCTGCCGCACTCTCGGCAAAGAGGATCGTCATCATTGGCCACACCGGATAATCGGGCAGTTCTATCTCTACCAGTTCGGCTCCCAGTTCCCTCAGCTCATCGAGTACGGTTTGATGATCCTCGGCTCGTTCAAACGCTGCGGGAGAGTAGCCGATCTTACAGCCCACAATCGACATCGATCCCGGCACTTCGAAAGGGCGGTCCACTCCGTCGAGATCGAGACCATCGGCTCCTTCGATGGCGTCGAGTACCAGCGCGGTATCTTGCAAACTACGACAGATGGGGCCGATCTTGTCCATCGTCCACGAGAGCGCCATCGCGCCAAATCTGGACACCCGACCAGCGGTCGGCCGCAGTGATGAGTTGCCGCAACGGGTCGACGGACTGACGATGGAACCAAGAGTTTCTGAACCGATGGCAAAGGGAAGCGCACCCGCACCCACGGCAGCCGCCGAACCGGCGGAAGAACCGCTCGATCCATGCTCCATATTCCATGGGGAAAGAGTTTTCCCGCCGTACCAGACGTCACCCATCGCCAGGGCGCCGAGAGTCGTCTTGGCCACCAGTACTGCCCCAGCTTCGTCGAGTTTTTTGACCACCGTCGCATCGACCTCGATCACCTGGTCCTTGTAGGGTGTCGCTCCCCAGCTGGTCCTGGTTCCCTTCACCGCACAGAGGTCCTTCACTCCATAGGGGATTCCATGCAAAAGTCCCCGGTACTTTCCAGCGGCCAGCTCCTCATCGAGAGTCTTCGCCTGCTGCAGCGCACGATCCTCGGTATAGGAGATGACGCAATGCAACATCGCATCGACTTCCCTCAGCCGATCCAGGAACAGTCGGGTCATCTCCAAACAGGAAACCTGACGCGAATGGATCAGAGATGCCAGCACCGGAATCTCCGCCCACAGCAACTCGCGCAGATCATCTGGTCGCTTCACATCCGGCAGTGCTTCTCGAGCAATCATCAGGCCCATGGTGGAAACACGATTCGTCTCCAGCGGCCTGAAGATGAAGGCGGGCGCCACGGAATTCTCGATGGACCGCTCACCCATCGCTGCATATTCGTTGAGACGGTCGAGAACCACCGGAAGCATCTGTGCCAGTTCCGAGTCGGTGAACTGAAGACCCACCACTGCCAACGCCTGGCGCAGTGCCTTCTCATCGATGGAGGCCGACTTGTCCGCCTCTCCTGAGGTCTGCGGTTCATCCGGAACTGCGGGCCCTCCACCCTGTGATGCCAGTGGAGAGTGGAGCACCAACACCAATCCAAGAATCATCATCGATTCTCCCTCTTCATTTCGCCATCCAGATGATGGTCACCATCATGGCGGCCCAGGCGAGCCAAGCCACGACAGCGATCTTTAGCCAAGTAGTGGAGCTCAATTTCACATCTGCCATCTAGATTTCATCCTTTCAGCAACAAGGACTGCAATTCACCCAGATCGTAATTGTCGAGGCACATCGGAGATCCTACATCTCTCCAGCGAAGGCAGCCGCAATGGAATTGTTCCTGTTTGGACTCAAGATCTGCCCTTCGCAGGCGAAGAATCCAATCGATCACCGGAAAAGCCAGTTCCGACCAGGGGATCTCCGACCAGCAGAACCACCTCACCTCGAGACTCTCCACGCCCGCTCCTACTTCAGTGCTGTTCAATCGAGCCAGGAACATCTCGTGGACCTGACCGATTCGAGTCAGGTCGATGCGGGCAAAGGGGCGCACGATTTCCACATCTGCGAGGGCTTCCTCCTTCGTTTCTCGTGCCGCACCTTCCGCCAGAGATTCGTTCATCTCGAGGAATCCTGCCGGCGGGGTCCAGAGACCCAGAGCAGGTTCGATCGCGCGGCGACAAAGAAGGATCTGATCGTCTCTCTCGATCAGTGTTCCCACCACGATCTTGGGATTGCGATAATGAATCTTTCCACATTGAGGACAGACTCCACGCAATCGATCCTCATCCTCGGGGATCTGCTCCACGAGCATGGTTCCGCACGAAATACAGTGGATCGGAACATCCACGATCAACTAAATTTTCTTTTCCTCATCGAGACCTCCAGTGCGAAGGCTCGCAGAGGAACTGCTCCCGGGCAAGGTTCTCGTTTCCATGTAGCCAACGGACTCCGGGTATGAAATCCTCCTACCCACTGGAACCGACCGAAAGGAATCGCCGAATGACCCCACTGACTCGCTGGATGCTGCTGACTGTCATCGCCTGCACCGGTTGCTCGAACCTACAAAAAACCGAGCCGAGTGCCGCTCCTTCATTTGTAATCATCCTCGCCGATGACCTGGGCTGGGCCGATGTTTCCTGCCAGGGAAGCCCCTGGAAGACTCCCGCCATCGATGCCCTCGCTGCCGATGGCATCCGCTTCACCCGCGCGGCCTCCAATGGTCCCAACTGTGCTCCGAGTAGAGCGTGTCTGGTGACCGGAACCGATGTCACCCGTCACGGGATCTTCACGGTTCGCCCGGCAGCCCGTGGCAAGAAGGAGAACCGCCGCCTCGAACCGCCGCGTACCGAGCATAAGTTGAAAGCGGAAGCGGTCACCATCGCCGAGATGCTGGCCAACCATGGCTATCGATCGGCCCACATCGGGAAGTGGCACCTGGGAGCGGATCCTGCCGAACAAGGCTTCGATGTCTCCATCGCAGGGGATCAACGGGGCCACCCGAAAACACACCTCGCCCCCTGGAATCTGCCTCATCTCGAGGAGCAAGAGCAGGGCACCGCTCTGGCAGATGCGCTGACCGATCACGCAGTACAGTTCATCGAGGACAATGCCGATCGGCCCTTTCTGTTGATCCTCTCGCACTATGCTGTTCATACACCGGTCCAGGCTCCTCCGGATGAAATCGCTTACTGGGCCCAGCAATTACCACAGGAAAAGAAGAAGCGGCATCGCTATGCAGCGCTGGTCGATAGTGTCGACCGGTCGGTAAAGAGAGTCCGAGAGTCACTGGAACAGACCGGCTGTTCCGATCGCACGCTCCTCATCTTCACCAGCGACAACGGCGGACATGAAGGATTCACCGATAACGGTCCTCTGCGTGGCGGTAAGGGGATGCTGTTCGAGGGGGGAGTGAGAGTTCCCTTCATCGCCTGGGGACAGGGCACAGGCTCTCCTGTGAGGGTTCAAGATGTTCCGATTCAACTCACTGATCTGGTGCCGACGTTTCTCGAGATGGCCCATGTCCCGGCACCGGCGGAGGTTCCCCTCGAAGGTGTCAGTCTGACCAAACTGCTGGAAGGCAACGCAGCACTCCCCGATCGAGATCTGGTATGGCACTTTCCCGCCTACCTGGAGGGATACACACGCCTGCACGGCCCCTGGCGAACAACGCCGGTCACCTCCATCGTTCGAGGTCCATGGAAGATGCTCGAATTCCACGAGGACCAGCGCAGATATCTGTTCCATCTCGAACAAGATCCTTCAGAACTCGACGATCTCGCCGACCAGCAGGTCGATCTGGTCGATCAACTCGCCACCTCCATCGACCAGTGGCGAAAAGAGCGAAATGCCCCGATGCCACGACCCAACAGCGAGCGCTGATCACTGATCGCTCGACAACGCACCGATTAGAGGGGATTCTGTGGCTCCCCCGGGCACCCCAGCAACCGTTGCTGATCTTCACCGCAAGGGAGCGGGTCGCCGGTAGAACACCAGGCCAGGAGCAATTTTGATCCCCCTCAGAGCATTCCGGTTTCTGGTTCCGATGGTCAAGCAGGAGAAATCCGTGATCGCCAGCGGAGTACTGCTGATCCTCGTGACCAGCATCTGCCAGGTTGCGGTTCCTCGGCTAATCGGGGTTGCAGTGGAGCGGCTCGAATCGGGTGTCGGCCTCGACCTGGTGATTCCCGTCGCAATGGCGATGCTCGGCGCAGTACTGATTCGCGGTGTCACTTCTTTCTGGGCGCGCAAGACGGTGATTGGATCGAGTCGGCGCATCGAGAAGAGATTACGCGATCGGATGTTTCAACACATCGAACAGCTCGACGGATCCTTCCATGCAAAACTGCACACCGGTGATCTGATGAGTCGTTTCAACAGCGATGTCGAGGCTGTCAGGATGGTCTTCGGTCCGGCGATCATGTATTCGGTACAGACCGTCTTCATCCTGATTTTCACGATCACGCTGATGCTTCAAATCGACTGGCAATTGACCCTCTGGTCATTGTTTCCGCTGGCTTTGATCACCATGACGGTACGCTTCATCGGTCCTTTGATTCACACCCGATCGATGCGCGGTCAGGAGATGCTCGCAGACATCTCGGTTCACGCACAAGAGAACTTCGCCAACGCACAGGTAGTGAAAGCGTTCGTCGTCGAAGATGCTGAAATCGACCGGATGAACCGATTGAGTCATGCCTACTTCCAGCAAAACATCCGTATCGCTCAATTGAGAGCGTTCACCGGGAGTGCCTTTTCATTGTTCGGTGATCTTGCGCTGGTGACGCTGTTGCTGGTCGGAGGCCTACGAATCCTCTCGGGAGATCTGACCCTGGGAGAATTCGCCACCTTCAACGGCTGCCAGCTGCTGTTGATCTGGCCGATGATCGCCCTCGGCTGGGTGATGAACCTGTTTCACCGTGGTGCAGCAAGCGCCGAGAGGATCCAGGCGATCCTCGATTCAGTCCCAGCAGTGGACGATTCGAAGGCTCGATCGGAACACCAGGTACAGGAAGGTGGAATCTCCTTCGATCAGGTCTGCTTCCGTTATCCCGAAGTAGAAGAGCCAACCCTCGAACAGATCTCCTTTGATTTACCCGGCGGCCAGACTCTCGGTGTGGTCGGCGCGACTGCCAGCGGCAAGACGACTCTACTGAACCTGATTCCTCGACTGTCCCCGAACGACAGTGGCAACATCTTCATCGACCAGGTACCGATCGAGCACTACACCCTCGACTCACTGCGTGGATCGATTGCGATGGTTCCACAAGAACCTTTCCTGTTCAGTGCGACCATCGCCGACAACATCTCCTTTGGAGTCGACCACGCCTCGATGGATGAAATCGTCGAAGTATCACGGCTGGTCCGGATGCATGACGAGATCAATAAGTTCCCTGACCGCTACGACCAACGCGTGGGCGAGCGAGGCATCACTCTTAGCGGTGGACAAAAACAACGAATCGCCATCGCCAGAGCTATCTTGCAACGACCTCGAATCTTGATCCTTGACGATGTCTTGTCTGCCGTCGATTCAGAGACTGAAACCACCATTCTCGAAGGATTACGAGACTGGACCCAGAATCTCACGGCCCTGATCGTCACTCACCGACTCAGCGCCGTCACGCATGCAGATGAGATCTTGGTCCTCGATCAAGGAAGAATTGTCGAACGAGGAAACCACCAGGAACTACTCGCCAAGAAAGGTCGATACCACAAATTGTGGCGTCGCCAGACGGTCGAGGGTGAGCTGGAGGATCTCGAATGACCTCCCGCAAGCCAGACAATGATGACGACCGCGAAGATGATGACGAAGTCGAGGACTTCCATGTCGAGGAACTCATCGATCGCCCCTTCAGTCGATTTCTAGCGGGTCGACTCCTGAAATATCTGCGGCCTTACCGCCGCATGGTGCTGCTGTCGGTGATCTTGATCCTCTGCAGCACCATGCTCACGCTGCTGGGTCCGTTACTGGTCAAGGAAGCCATCGATGGGCCCCTTTCGATGTCGATCGGCAGCGAGCAGGCGAGTAGTGAAACAGGTTCGCTTCTCACCGGAATCGCGCAGCAGGTGGGCCTCGAATCGATCGATGCTGAAAGCGGTGACCAGCAACGAATCAGCTGGATGTGGCTGATCGCTGGCTGCTACTTCTCGATCTTGATGATGCAATTGATCATCCAGTACATCCAAACGATGGTGCTGGAGATGACCGGGCAAAGCGTCACCAAGGACCTGAGAATCGAGGTGTTCTCACACCTCCAGAAACAGAGCTCCAGTTTCTTCCACCGCAATCCTGTCGGGCGTCTCGTGACGAGAGTGACCAACGATGTCGAAGCTCTCAACGAACTCTTTGCCAGTGGTTTCGTGTCGTTGGCGGGGGACCTTCTCGCCATCACCGGAATCGTCGCGATGCTCTTCTGGACCAACGCAGAACTCGCTTCCATGGTCTTGCTGGTGACACCCCTGGTTGTGGTGGCCACTACTGTTTTCCGTAAGTTCGCACGCAAGCACTACCGCGAGATGAGACGACGCCTCGCACACCTCAATGCCTACACACAGGAGTCGATCAGTGGCATGGAAGTGGTGCAGGTCTGCCGCCGTGAAGAACAACAAGCTCAACGCTATTCCCGGATCAATGGCACCCTGCGAGAAGCGCACCTCAACAGTATCTTCTGGTATGCACTGTTCTTTCCCACCGTCGAGATCCTGTCGGTGATCGCACTGGTGACCATCGTCATCCAGGGTGGCGCCAGAATCGATGCCGGCACGGCGACCTTTGGTGAGTTCTTTCTCTTCTGGACCTACCTGACTCGCCTTTTCTCTCCCCTGAGAGACCTTGCCGAGAAGTACAACCTGCTGCAATCGGCGATGGCTTCCAGTGAACGGATCTTCGGTATCCTCGATACCGATTCATCCCTTCCTGAACCAGTAGTCGTGGTCGATGCCGACGACCGTTCCGTAGCGCGCACCGGAGAAATTCGCTTCGACCAGGTCTCCTTCAGTTACGACGGTAAGACCCCTGTACTGGAAAACTTGTCCTTCACCGTCGGAAGTGGAGAAACGATCGCCGTGGTGGGAGCGACCGGTGCAGGAAAAAGCACCATCATCAACCTGCTCTTGCGTTTCCACGATCCATCCAGTGGTTCGATCACCATCGGCGATCAGGACATCCGAAACCAATCGCTCGCCAGTCATCGGGAGCGCTTTGGTCTGGTGCTACAAGACGCGTCGGTTCTTTCACGAACTCTGGAAGATAACATCCGCTTCGATCGAGACCTCGACCGCGACCGCATTACCTGGGCACTGGAACAGGTACGCGGTTCTGCCATCGTCGAACGTCAGAAACTGGGACTCGAAGAACCGATGATGGAGCGTGGCCGTACCCTTTCCAGCGGAGAGAGACAGTTGATCTCCTTTGCCCGGGCACTTGCTGGCGATCCACAGATCCTGGTACTCGATGAAGCGACCAGTCATGTCGATACCGAAACCGAGGCACTGATCCAGGATGCGATCGATCGGCTGGTCAAGGGCCGCACCTCGGTGATCGTGGCTCACCGCCTGAGCACGGTGAGGAAAGCAGATCGAATCCTCGTGATGCACCATGGTCAGTTACGAGAAGAAGGCGGTCATGACCAACTGGTAGCACTGGATGGGATCTATGCACGGCTGGTGAAGTTACAGTTCGGAAAGTCTTGAGGGTTGCTGAACCATTGCATCTTGCTCCAGGCCACTCCATCCTTCAGTTGAATCAAGAATCCGTCACAGGACCGAGATGAGAGAGAGATCCCGATGATTCCGTTGAACAAACTGACTTTAATTTTCACCGTACTGACCCTCTTTACCAGTGGTTCAGTCCGAGCAGATGACCTGGCACGCTTTTATCCCGAAGGGTGCTACCTCTACGCAGGAAGCAGCGGCTGGAACGGAATCGAGGACTCCTTCGCCAGCAGTCCCGCCGGAAAAGTCTGGTCTCAGCCTCGCTATGATGGACTTCGTCGATATCGTGAGAAATTCGCCAGCACCCTGGCCCATTTACTGGAACCCTTGGTCAAGAACACGCGCAGCAGCGATGGTTATCCGCCATTTTCGACACCGGTGTTCCTCAATGCCGACCGACTTCAGATGATCATCAATTCGATGGAGCACAGCGTTTCGATCGGCATTCCGCAATTCGATATCGACCCGATGAATCCAGAGATTCTCGGTTATCTCATCATCGATGCAGGAGAAGATGCACAGCACTATCGAAACCTCGTCGCAACGCTACTGGTGGAGAACGATCTACTCCGGGAAGATCCACATATCCAGACACTCGCAGACACTCGATGGGCAGTGGCCACACTCGACAGTGATCCTCCACAAGAGGTCTGGTGGGGGATTCATCAGCAACGGCTGGTCGTCGCCAGCGGCCAGCGCAGCGTCGAGATCTACCTGGAGATGTGTGAGGGTCAACGATCCAGCCTCGCCGATAGCCGGACATACAAGGGAGGCCTTCAGCGTTGCATCGGAAGTTCACGGATCAGTGCGTCCTTCCACTTCGATCTACCGGCCATCTTTGATCAGGTCTTCGGTCTGATGGATGAGTTTGGTGCCGAGATCCCTCCAGAGGCCGAGGATGTCATCGACCAGGTCACCCGGATTGGCGTCCTTCATGCAGGAGTCGGGGTGATCGGCGACGACGAGGTGACTTTCACTTCCGGTGTCAGTTTCCCCGTATTCGATACCGTCGGGGGAGGAGTTCCACTCTCCTCGGAGATGTTCTCGATCCTGCCGGAACATCCTTTCCTCTTCTTCTCGACCACCTTCGATGGACCCGCCATCTTCGAGCAGATCGAAGAAAAACTCGTGTCTATTTTGACAGAAGATGTGAAGTGGAAGGTGGAACAGGGCAAGAAGACCTTTCAGGCGATGATCGGCACCTCGGTCGAGGATCTGGTCGCCGCCTTCGGTCATCGAATCACCCTGTTCGAGGAACCCACTGCCAGAGGCATCATTCCCGGTCTGGTGCTGACCATGGCCGGTGCGGACATCGAGCAATGGAATCGACTGCTCGCCAAACAGTTGCCCTTGATCCAGCTGTTGATCCGATCTTCAGGAATCCAATGCAGCCTCCAGACACTCGATCTGCCGCTACACGACGCCCAGGTCGAGCCGATCCGCTACCTTCAGATCCGCGGTCTCGATAGCCCCGTGGTACCCGCATGGACCGCCATCGGAGATGAACTGGTCTTCGCTCTTCACCCGACCGTGCTGGAACAGATGCTTCATCGCCTCAGGACCCGGGGCGCCGATTCTGGCAGATTCCAGTTACCGACGATGGTCGCCGGAGCCACCCAGGAGAGCCCGATCGGCCCCAATGGTATCGGTATGCTCGATGCTGGGGCGCTGCTCCAGTGGAGCTGGCCATCCATCGTCCCGGCAATTCAGTCGATTTCGGAACAGGCTTCACTGTCGATCGATGCCGCATCGATCCCACCGGCTCACATCTTTGATGAGTGGAAGATGACCGGTGCCATGTGGATCGACGACAGTGGATTCCGAGCGACCAAGACATCCCCGCTGCCGACCGGGCCCGAGTTCATCGGCGGTCTCATCCTGGGACTGATCTCTGCGAATGCTGATTTCACCCGCGAGATGGTCGAGACCATCGAAACAGATGCGGTGCCTGAACAGAGTGTGCCGCAGGAATCTACGCCGCAGGTCGACGACAAACCCGATCCGCCGAAAAAAGAAACTCGTGGAGAGCCACTCTAGACAGTACTGCGCGCCAGTTAGATCGACCCCAGTTGCGGCAACGGACCCACCAGCGGAGTGATGTAATCGATGAACTCCGAATTCACATCGCATCCGCCTTCGATCCAGGAAGGTGGCATCGTTCGGGTCTTTCCCGCCACCTCTGCCAGGGGCACCGGCACGTACTCGACCTGATACGGCGAATCGGACACCCTGCGGATCGTCAGGCTGGCCCCAGCTAACCCATCGGCAGCCGCCAGCACCGCATGTCGGCCACTGGCTCTCGCCTCTTCTGCATCGACCTTGCTGACACAACCGGCGAAGGAACGTTGCAGGTAGCCGAAGGTATCGGCTCGTACCCGTAACTTGTGACCCAGACGCTCTCGAATCAGACGAGCCAGATGGTCGCCCAGAGCACCACTGCCCGAAAGCTGCACATTTCCGTGGGCATCTCGTTCCACCTCGCCAGAAAATTGCTCTGCCAGACTCTGAGCGATCGCAGTGCCAGACTGATCGTGAATCCCCTCGCTGACGGCGATCATGCAACGTCCCATGGCGCTGTAAACACGATCGACATCGGCGATGAATTGCTCGACTTCGAACACCGATTCAGGCAAGTAAATCAGATGCGGTCCGGTTCCATGTTCGCTTCTGGCCAGTGCCGAGGCCGCCGTCAAGAAACCAGCATGGCGCCCCATGATCACATCGATCTTGATCCCCGGGAGCGCTTTGTTGTCGAGACTGTCACCCATCAGCGCGCAGGCAACAAATCGAGCCGCCGAGCCGAAGCCGGGAGTGTGATCGTTCAGAACCAGGTCATTGTCGATGGTCTTGGGGACATGGAATGCTTTGAGATCATGTCCCGCCGCCGCAGCCACCTCGGAAACGATGCGGCAAGTGTCCGCACTGTCGTTGCCACCGATGTAGAAGAAATAGCGGATGTCCCTCTTCGCCAGTTGCAGGAAGATCTTCTTGCAATACTCCTCGTCTGGCTTGTCACGACTGGAGCCGAGAGTGGCTCCCGGAGTCGCGGCGATCTGCTCCAGCTGGTTTCCTGGTAGATCGGTGAGGTCGACCAGATCATCTTCGAGCATTCCTCGCACCGCATGGCGCGCTCCGTAGATGGAGCCGGCCAATCCGGTCTCCTGGATCGCCTCGATCACTCCAACGAGAGACGCATTGATGACGACCGTGGGGCCGCCTGACTGGGCGATGACAGCATTCTGTGCCGATTGACTCATGACCAATCCCTCCTCGAACTTGCGCCGGTTGTACTCGAACGTTTGTGGTGCGGTGCCACCCTCCGAGGGTACACCAGCCGGGGTTATCGATGCGACCGACTCGCCGCGTTACTTCCCCGGTAGATCCGGTGATCGATCGATGATGATCCGATCGGTAACCACGCCATCCGAACTGACATTCTCCATCTGCAGTTGGTCCGAGTCGATGGTGATCAGCGCCGAGCCATAGACTTCCTGACTCTCAACCATCACCGGATGGTCTCCGGTCTTCTTGACATGACCCCCGCCATGACCGACCACCGCGTATACGGTTCCACCACCATCTTCAGTCCAGTAACGCTCACCCTCCCAGCGGATGATCTTGCCATCGCTGCGGAGTACTTCCGTGGCAGGAACCGGATGATCGTCACTCTCCCCGTAGCCATGCACTCCCTGGATCAGTCCAGATCGTTCGTAGATGTGAGAGTGTCCCGCCAGTACCAGGTCGACCCCTCCCGCTTCCAGGATCGGCACGGCCACTTCCCGCATCTTGACCAGGCGCCCCTCGCTATCCTGGAAGTTGTCAGACCGGTGCGACCCGAAGCTATAAGGAGGATGATGGAAAAATGCGACGATCCACATGCTATCGGTCTGAGCCAGATCCGCTTCCAACCATTCCATCATCGGACCCGCCGGGTCGATGGCATCTCCGCTCGAATCGAGCGAGATGAAATGGACAGGACCGTAATCGAAGGAGTAGTACGCTTCGGTTCCACTGGCAACGCCACCGCATTGACCCGCGGTAGGCAACAGATACGCCTCAAAATAAGGGCCCGCCTGATCGACGCTGGTCGAACTCTTCATCTCGTGATTCCCCGGTGCAGGCCAGCAAGCGATCGATGAAAGGATGTCCCGATAGGGCCTGAAGAAGCGTGCCGAAAACTCTCCGTCTCGACCACGGCTATAGGCCATGTCGCCGACATGCAGCATCAGATCGAGCGGCGTGTCACCGAGGAACTCGACCATCGAATCCCTGACTTCGTACTGCACTGGACCACCGGTGCCAGAATCTCCCAGCGCCCAGATTCTCAACGGCCCATCATGATCAACCGTCGGAGCGGAGCGGAACTGTCCGCTTCCCACCGACAAGTCGCCATTGCTGGCCCGGTACTGAATCTCTGTTCGATGGGGCAATCGGTCGAGAACCACATGATGATCGAGATAATCCTCACCATATCGAGATGGGACAGTCTCGCCTTCGACCACATGCACCTGCTGCGATCCATCTGCAACATCCCCGAACAGTTGCCATTCGATCCGTGGTACTCCGATAAATCGAGTGGAGGTACGCCAGGCGATGATGGCTCGATCGCCGGCGACCTGCTGCAGGTAGGGAAGCCTCGCCTTGTCCATCGGGATCCAGCCGCGGCTATCCATGTGGCGGATTCCCAGCAGGAGGCCCAGTCCCAGCAGTAACAGTAGTAATCCGCGCTTCAATGGCCCCCCTCGGGTCAAATATTTTTCGTTCCGCCTGCGGGTACGATACGCCTTTCGCTGAGGAAGCGGTAGGATACCCAAAACAGGAGATCACGTGCTTCAGATCCAAAGTATCGGAAAAAGATTCGGGGAACAGGTCCTCTTCGACAACGCCTCGTGCCTCATCGAGGCGGGTGAGAAGGTCGGCATCGTCGGTGCCAATGGCCATGGTAAATCAACACTGCTCAAGATGATTCTGCGCGAAATGGTCCCGGATCAGGGCCAGATCAGCGTCCACAGGGGTATCCGTGTCGGACACCTTTCTCAACACCTGACCTTCTCCGAAAAGACCGTTCTGGCGGAGGCGTGTCTCTCCCTGAAGGTCAAGGAAGAGGGATACATCGAACTCCATCGCGCCGAAGCGATGTTGATGGGTCTGGGCTTCTCCAAAGACCAGCTGGATCAACCACCGGAACAACTCTCCGGCGGTTACCAGGTGCGCCTCAATCTGGCCAAGGCACTACTGGAAGATCCTGACCTGCTACTGCTGGACGAACCGAACAACTACCTCGATATCGTCAGCCTTCGCTGGCTTCGAGGTTTTCTGAAGAAGTGGCGAAGAACGATGCTGCTGGTCACACACGATCGAGAGTTCATGGATTCGGTCACCACTCACACCATCGCGGTACACCGACAAAAACTGAGGAAGTTTACCGGAGGAACGGAAAAAGCCTGGGATCAGATCTACACAGAAGAAGAGATGCATGAAAAAACCAGGATGAACTCCGAAAGAAAAATCGCCCACGAGATGCGGTTCGTCGAGAGGTTTCGCGCCAAGGCGCGGCGAGCCAGTCAGGCACAATCACGCCTGAAACAGATCGCAAAGCGGGAACGACTCGACAAGCTTGACGAGATCTCCACCCTCTCCTTCTCCTTCAATCACATCAACAATCCTGGCAAGTGGTCGACCGAGACCCGAGCGATGGAGTTCGCCTACGAGGGTGGAGAAACCCTCATCCGCGGAATGGAACTCCATGTCGGTGCCGGAGATCGGGTCGGAGTGATCGGTCCCAACGGAAAAGGTAAATCGACACTGCTGCGCTTGCTCGCAGGGGAACTCAAACCGGTCTCTGGAGAGGTTCGCTCCCATCCATCGACGGTTCATGGCCTGTTCGGCCAGAGCGCCATGGGAGTGCTGCAAGACAAGCGAACCATCGAAGATGAAATCAACAGCGCCAACACCATGCTGACCAGAACCCAGGTGCGAGATATCTGTGGGGCGATGATGTTCGGTGGCGACCTGGCACTGAAGAAGGTCGAAGTGTTATCGGGGGGCGAGAAGTCGAGAACCTTGCTGGGCCGGGTACTGGCTTGTCCGTCGAATCTGCTGCTGCTCGACGAACCGACCAATCACCTCGACATGGCCAGCACCGAGGCGCTCATCGAGGCGATCAATGTCTACCCAGGAGCAGTGGTGATGGTAACTCACGTCGAATCGGTCCTGAGAGAAACATGTAACCGCCTGGTCGTTTTCGATGCAGGAATCGCCCGCGTCTTCGAAGGTGATTACGACACTTTTCTTCGTCGTTTCGGATGGAGTGAAGAGGCGGATTCCAGAGGCACTGGCGAGCGCAAGAAGAACGAGAACCGCAAGGACAAGAGACGGGAGAGGGCACAGTTGATCCAGCAACGATCCGCACTGCTCAAACCGTTACGATCGCAGATAGAGCGCAACGAAAAACTCATCATCACCATCGAAGAAAAGGCCAAGGGCACGGAACAGCGGCTGATCCAGGCATCGGAAACCGGTGATGGCGAACAGATCTCGCGATTATCGCAAGAGTTGAAGAACATGAGAAAATCGATCGATACTGCGTTTCACAAGCTCGAAGAAGCATCCAAGGAACATGACCAGATCGAACAGCAGTTCGACGAAAAACTGCATCGAGGAGAGTGATCAAGGCACCTCGGTATAGGTGCCATCGCTCCTTCTTGAGAGTTCTTCGAGAAATCCTCCGGCATCCCCCGATGTTGAAGCAAAGCCAACGGTATGAATCGGAATGTGTTCGAAGCGATTGAGATGATCGATGTGTTCCAGCAATTTCATGCCGTCGATGGGGTCATTGGCTCGAAAGGGCATTCCATCGGAGAGCAAGACTATCGTTCGGACCCCGGGAATCTTGAATGCAGATTCGAGAGCACGGTCGGTCGAGGTGAAACCTTCCGGATCAAAGTTGTCGACAAACTTGAGCGCCCTGCGCTTCTGATCGGGGCTCGCTCCCACCAGATGATCTGACATCCGATCCACATCCTCAT
>Ga0209667_1001207_pt1 | contig 19488 bp, 20 predicted proteins | sample SaaInlV_165m_DNA_2_FD_184682 | JGI IMG/M metagenome (GOLD analysis project Ga0209667, IMG submission 184682) | Marine microbial communities from expanding oxygen minimum zones in the Saanich Inlet - Saanich Inlet SI037_S3LV_125m_DNA (SPAdes)... | ecosystem: Environmental > Aquatic > Marine >... | reverse complement strand
TGAACCTTGTGGTTTCCTTCTAAGCGATAAACGGTTTAAAAGAGTGGTAATGGATTACATGGATTGGGATAAAATTGATTTATATCAAAGTTCTGAACATTTCTTTGAGGCAAAAAAGAATCATAGAATTGTATTAATGACAACAAAAGCATCTGTATCTTATACAAAATTTAATTTTAGAAAAGATGATACTATATTATTTGGCAGAGAGAGTGCTGGAGTTCCTGAAAACGTTCATAAATCTATAAATAACCGTTTAAAGATACCAATGAATGAAAATGTCAGATCACTTAATATTGCCTCTTCAGTTGCAATTGTTTTAGCGGAAAGCTTAAGACAAACAGAATTGATTTAAATGAATAACGAAATTAAAAAAGATCTAGCGAGCAATTGGTTTAAACTACTTCAAAACGCTATTTGTGATGACATTGTTAAATTAGAAAAAAATAAAATTAAATTCAAATCAACAACGTGGCAAAGAAATAAAACTAAAGATGAAGGTGGTGGTGAGTATAGGATTATAGAAGGTGGAAAAATTTTTGAAAAAATAGGTGTAAATTTTTCAAAAGTTTATGGAAAGTTTCCAAAAAAATTTCAAAAAAATATTCCTGGAGCTAGTAAAGATCCAAGATTTTGGGCTTCTGGAGTTTCAATAGTAATGCATATGCAAAATCCTCATATTCCAGCTATGCATTTTAACACTAGGTATATTTGTACAACTCAAAGTTGGTTTGGTGGAGGGATGGATGTAACACCTTCAATTAAAGACAACAAAGAAAAAAACAAATTTCATCAATCCTTAAAAAAAATGTGTAATCGTCACAATAAAAAATATTATAGAAAATATAAAGAGTGGTGTGATGAATATTTTTACTTACCCCATAGAAATGAAGCAAGAGGAATTGGTGGAATTTTTTTTGATTACAAAAAAAATAACTTTGAAAAAGATTTTAAATTTGTAAGAGATGTGGGGGTTACATTTCAAATGATATTTAATGATATTATTGAAAAAAAAATTACAAAAAAATGGACTTTAAAAGATAAAGAGATGCAGTATATTAAAAGAGGAAGATATGCTGAATTTAATTTATTATATGATAGAGGAACAAAATTTGGCTTGCAAACAGGTGGAAATGTTGAGGGTATATTGATGTCGTTACCACCAATTGCTAAATGGAAATAAAAAAATGGATAAAGAACCAATAACATTAAATGGTTTGAATAAACTAAAAGAAGAATTAGTTTTTTTAAAAGAAAAAAAGAGACCTGAAATTGTAGCTGCGATTGCAGAAGCAAGATCGCATGGAGATCTCAAAGAAAATGCAGAATACCACGCTGCTAAGGAAGAACAGTCTCATAGTGAGGGGCGAATAACAGAAATCAATGACATCATTGCAAGAGCCAATGTTATTGATGTCACAAAATTAAGTAATGATGGAAAAATAATCTTTGGCTCAACTGTATTTTTAGAAAATCTAGATAATAATGAAAAAATTAACTACAAAATTGTTGGAAAAGACGAGGCTGATTTAAAACAAAAACTAATTTTTTTTCAATCACCCATTGGAAAAGGTTTAATTGGAAAAAATAAAAATGATCTAGTGGAGATTTCAACTCCAGCTGGAATTAAAAATTTTGAAATTAAAGACGTCAAATATATTTAGCTTTTGATAATTTTTTGAATTTGTTTTTCTGAAATCTGGAAACTATTTTGAACCCATATTTCTTCTATCAATTTCAACTTTTTACCCAATATTTTTCCTTCAGGAATATTATATTTTGTCATTAGTGTGTTTGCATTGATTGGTAGAGTTGGAATAATTTTATCTTTATAATTTTCTACTAATTTAAGTAATTTTTTTTCAACTTTGATAGATGTAAATAGTTTAAAATTAATTATATCAAGTACAGTTTGTTTGCCATTGAAGTAAAAAATCTTATTTAAATTCTTTTCATTAAAATTTTTTATACTTACATTTTCTTTGTAGAAAAAATCAATTGATTTTAATCTTTTTTGATCTTTTTTAGAGAGATTAAATTTATAAATAAAATAGTCGGTATTATCAGTTCCATCTACAATCATTAACGATAGTAAAAAGATAAAATCGATCTTAGATAAATTATCAAGAGCATAAGAATTTAATTTTTTAAAATTTTCTAAATTTTTTAATTGAGGAAAAATAATTTCTATAAGTTCTAAGCTAATTTCATCCTTAAATATTTTTAAGAATGCATTTGATTTTGTTAACTTTTTAAATTCGTCTAACAATCTTTCTGAAGATAATTTTGAAACACCTCCAATATTTTTTTTAATTATTTTAATTATTTTAGGATTATGATTTTGGTTTGAATAATTTATGAAAAACCTCACATATCTGAGAATACGTAAGTAATCTTCTTTAATTCTATTTTCTGCGTTTCCAATAAAATTAATATTTCCATTTTCAAGATCTTTTTTGCCATTAAATGGGTCAAACAAATTTCCGTCTTTGTCTGAGTATATTGAATTTATGGAAAAATCTCTTCTAGCAGCATCTTCTTTCCAATCCGTGGAAAATTCTACCTTTGCATGTCTTCCATCTGTAGAAACATCTTTTCTTAAAGATGTAATTTCATATTTATGTTTATCAATTATTGCCGTGATAGTTCCATGATCAATGCCTGTTTCATAAAAATTAATTTCTTTTTTTTTTAATGCATCACAAACTTCACTTGGTTTTAAATTGGTAGCTAAATCAATATCATCAACAATTTGTTTTTTTATAATTTTTCTTACGCAGCCACCAACATATCTAACTTCGCTGCTTTTCGAATAGGTATTAAGTGCTTCAAAAATTCTATTAGCAGGTGTTTGATTTGTTAAATCAGTAAGATTTTGACTTATATAATTAAGATTACGAGATCTAAAAAAAATTTTATCTAAAAAATTGTCCATATTTGGCTGGGGCGCTAGGATTCGAACCTAGGATGCCGGTACCAAAAACCAGTGCCTTACCACTTGGCTACGCCCCAATATTGTTTTCATATAACATAAAAAAATAAAATTTATATAGTTTTCGATGTATTGCACCAATAATTTTTAAATTTTCTTTTAAATTTAACTTTTGCTAATTCACAATCTTGATTATTTTGATAATACGCAACTATTACTGAGCCAGAGCCAGTCATTCTTACAAATAGAGGCTGGTTTAAATTTTCCAAAAAAGATTTTAATTTTTTAAGTTTTGGATATTTTGAAAATGCAACTTTTTCTAGAGCATTTTCTTGTTTTAATAAAAATTTTAAATTTAACATATTTTTGTTTGGGTTGTTCAGCACTGGTTTACTAAATTTTTTTATACCTGAATAAATTTTTTTTGTAGAGCATCCAAAGTTTGGACGTACAAGTAAAATATAAAAATTAGAACTTTTTAAAAATTTTTTAATACCCCTACTGGATGACAAAATAGTACTTTTTTGATCTATACCTAAAATCACATCCGAACCAATTAAATTTGTTATTTGTAAAATTTTTTTTTGGTTAATTTTGACAAATTTTTTTTTAATTAAAAAATTTAAAATAGTTGCCGCATTCATTGACCCACCTCCTAGGCCTGCTTCCTGTGGGATGTTTTTTTGAATTTTTATTTGAAATTTTTTATTTTTTAATAATTTTTTCTCATCTAAAATTTTAAATAATTTATCAATAGTGTTATCCTTTTGAATATTTTTAGAGAAAATTCCACTAAAAGAAATTTTATGTTTATTGCTGTCAATTCTTTTAATTGTAATTAAGTCATGCAATTTTGTAAACTTTACGATGCTTTCAATCTTATGTAGTTTAATTAGTTTGCCCGTAACATGCAGGGCTAAGTTTATTTTAGCAAATGATTTAAGTTCGTAAATTTTCATTTAAGAATTATTGAGGCCTTCTATAATTTTAATATTTATTTTTTTTTTAATATCTTCATCAGTGTCATCTAATCTTAAAACGTAGTTCCAAAAATATCTTGCTTGAATGTTCCTATTCAATTTCCATAAAATATCACCGTAGTGATCATTAACAGTTGGGTCCTCAGGCATTAATTCAACTGCTTTTTTTATATATTTTTCTGCCTCGTTATAATTTTTTATTAAATAATACGCCCACCCTATTGAGTCTGTAATATAAGGATCATTACTTCTTAAAGTGTAAGCTTTCTCCAACATTTCCATTGCTTCATCTATTTGATAATCACGTTCTAACCATGAATATGCCAAATAATTTAAAACATAGGCATCATCTGGATTTATTTTAAGTGAGTATTTTAAATCCTCGTCTGCTTTTTGGTAGTCACCTAATCGTTCATAACTGCCACCTCTCCTATACAATAAATCAGATTTAATCTCCGAATTATCAGTCAAAGATGTAATGATTTCAGTGTAGTACTCAATTGCTTTTTCGTAATTTTTTGAATTTTTGTAAAAGTTTGCAATGTCAAAAACCATTTTCACATTTGGATTCTTAATTTTACTAAACTTTGAACTTATAAAATTTATGCCCTCATTATATCCTTTATTTTTAATAATTATCTGAGCTTCTTTTTTTACTCTAAACCAATAATAAAATTCATATTGCTTATCAAATTTTTTTAGAATTTTTTTAGCCTTGTCATATTCTTCATTAAGATAAAAGTTTTCAGCTACAAGTGTTGAATTTAAAATGAATTTTGGATTTAAGTAATTTGAAAGATTTAGATAAAAATTAGACTTTTCAATATCATCTTGTGATGAATAAAGATTTGATATTAAAAATAAAAATTCACCAATTATGTCATTATGGTTATTACATGAAAAAATTTTACCAAACTCTTTAAAATTTTTATTTTCCACCCAACTTTTACTTTGGGACAACAGAAGTGTAGAATTTATATACTCAAGTTGACCAGCGATTGCCTTTACTTCCTCAATTTGATTATTCTCAATTAAATAATTGATATAAAAAAATATATATCTTGAATAATCCCCATCAGGATTATTTATTAAATTTAAAAAAGATGATCTAGTGTTTTCCTTTTTCAAATAACATCTTTGAAATGCTTGATTTATAATAGAGATATTACCAAAGTTTTTTTTATTAAATAGAATTTTTTTATTTTTAAATGTATGGAGGTATTGTCTTAAAGTTTCAAATATTACTAAATTAAATCTATTTTCATTTTGAAATTTTAAACTTAAATTTAAATATTTTTCTGCTTGATCTAAATTATTTTTTTTTAAGCTATCAGCTATTAAAAGAATGTATGCATCAAAAAAATCTAAATTACTTTTGTTATTACCATTTTTTATTACATTAATAGCTTGAGCAACTTTATTTTCTAGAACCAAAGAATAAGCATATCGTTTTAAATATGCGTCATGTTTATTAAGTAGTACCTTAGAGGCATTAAAGAATTTTAATGCATCAGAATTATCATTATTCTCAAAGGCAATAATTCCTGAAAAATAATTTGATAAATCTCTTGAATTGAAATCATTAAAACTAGCACTTTTAGAATATACAGACGTCTGATAGAATAACCCTAAAACTACTATTAGTTTTATTAGTTTATTAAACATTTGATCATTGTATGACTAAAAAAGTGATAAATCAAAAAGGCAAATTCGACGAGGAATTAATTAATACGATTGAACCTAACTTTGTATTTAAAGATAAGCCAATAAATAGATTTAACATTATCGAAAATAGCAATGACAGTAATCAAACAAATAAAACTGAACTACTAGAGGAATTAAAAAAACAAATAAATTCAATCGAAAATTGTAATTTAAAAGATAATTCTCAAAATCTTGTCCTTGGTGATGGAAATATAAATAGTTCAATTATGTTAATTGGTGAGGCTCCAGGAATTGAAGAAGATAAATCTGGTACAACATTTAAAGGCGAGGTTGGAAACTTATTAAACAAAATGTTGCTTGCAATAGGAATAAAAAGACAAAATATTTATTGCAGTTATACTATAAATTTCAGACCTCCTGAAGATCGTAAACCTACTACACAAGAAATTAAAAGATACTCAGTTTTCTTAAGAAAGCATATTTCTATTATTAATCCAAAAATTATTATTCTTATGGGTAGCTCAGCAATGGAAGCTGTAACAGGTATTAATAGTAAAATATCTTCTGAAAGAGGAAAATGGAAAGAAACAATATTAAAAAATAAGACCTACCCAGTTATGATATCATTTAATCCATCTTATTTAATTAGATTTCCAGAAAATAAAAAATATTCTTGGGAAGATTTAAAAAAGATTAAACAAAAAATTAATGAAATGAAAATTATTATTTAAATTTATATGATTAAATTACATAAAAGATATATTGATTGGTGGAAAGAAAAACTCAATATCTCTAATTATGGCCTTCTATGGATTTCTTTTATAAAAGGAATTTTGGTTGGAATGCTAATTTATCACTTCTTAATTGTTTAAATGAAAATTATAGCTGGTGTCGATGAAGTTGGAAGAGGAAGTTTAATGGGACCAGTTTATGCAGCCGCAGTAATATTAAATAAAGATATTAATAAAAAGTTATTAAAAGACTCTAAAACTATCACTAAAGACAAAAGAGAATTATTATCAAAATATATAAAAAAAAATTCTATTTGGGTAATCGGCAAAGCATCAGTTAGAGAAATAGATAAAATTAATATCTTACAAGCAAGCTTACTTGCAATGAAAAGAGCAATTAAAAAACTTAAAAAAAAACCTACACAAGTTTTAATCGACGGAAATAAAATTCCTGATTTAAAAAATTACAATTTAAAAGCAATAATTAAAGGTGACCAAAAAATTCCTTCTATTTCTGCAGCATCCATTGTTGCTAAGGTTGCTAGAGATAAGTTAATAACTACAATAGCAAGGAAGAATAGGGGTTACGGGTGGGATCAAAATTTTGGGTATGGAACAAAACAACATTTAAAAGCTATTAAAAAACTTGGAGTAAGCAAGCATCATAGAAAAACCTTTTCTCCAATATCTAAATTAAAGACACACAATATCTAGTTGTCTAATATTAAGTCAGCACAAATCAAAAACAAATAATTCAATCTCAGGTTGACCCTAGAATCCATTTGGAGTCTAATTATTTTATATAAATGAATACTGAATTCAAAAATAAAATTGTTAATGGAGATAGTCTTGAGGAGTTAAAAAATATTCCAAGCGAAACTTTTGATCTAATTTTTGCAGATCCTCCATATAATTTACAATTAAAGAATGAATTAATTAGACCAGATAGATCTAAAGTTAGCGCTGTGAATGATAAGTGGGATCAATTTGAAAATTTTAAGAAATATGATGAATTTACATATGCTTGGCTAGTAGAGTGTAAAAGAATTTTAAAAAAGGATGGAGCGCTATGGGTCATAGGAAGCTATCATAATATATTTAGAGTGGGAACGACAATTCAAAATCTAGGATTTTGGATATTAAACGATGTCATTTGGAATAAAAATAATCCAATGCCTAATTTTAGAGGAACACGTTTTACTAATGCTCACGAAACTTTAATTTGGGCATCAAAAAGTGAAAAATCAAAATATACTTTTAACTATCAGTCTCTAAAATGTTTAAACGATGATCTTCAAATGAGATCCAACTGGAATCTGCCGATTTGCAATGGAACTGAAAGATTAAAAAAAAATGGAAAAAAAGTACATTCAACACAAAAACCAGAGGCACTATTACATAGAGTTTTACTTGCTTCATCAAATAAAGATGATTTGATTTTAGATCCATTTTTAGGATCTGGGACTACAGCTACTGTAGCTAAAAAACTAGGTAGAAATTATTACGGTATAGAAAAAGAAAAAAAATATTTTAAAGCTGCCGAACAAAGATTAAAAAGTACCAAACCTATTGAGGATGATTTCTTAGATACTTTGAAAAATAATAGATCTAAACCAAGAATACCTTTTGGTTCATTGGTAGAGCTAGGTATAATTAAACCAGGTACAAATATTTTTGATAACAAAAAAAAAATTACTGCGAGAATAATGGCTGATGGAAGCATTAAGCATAATCAAGCAGAGGGATCTATTCATAAAGTTGCAGCAACTATTTTAGGTGCAGAAAGTTGCAATGGTTGGACTTATTGGCACTGTGATATTAACGGAAGAACCTATCCAATTGATTATTTAAGACAACGATTAATTTCTAAAAATTAATTTTTATAAATTCTACCTAAATAATTTTCTAAGAATCTCTTGTTTTTAGTTAATATCTTTAAACTAATATTTCTTAAAAAAACTATGACTGGGTTAGATAAGTGAAAAGCAAATTGATTTAATTTTGATCTATTATTAATCATTTTAACTTTTAAAATTCTATTATCATAAAAATCATCTTTATTATTTGTAATACAGTCAAACAGTTCGGAACCACATTCAATCGATTGAGAAGCACCTTGTGCAAATGAAGGTGGAAAAGCATAAAATGCATCACCAATTAAGAAAATATTTTTTTCAGGTTTTACAAACCCCTTACTCACAAATATTGGAAAACATTTAATATTTGTAAGATGATCTAAAATAGTTGAGGAAATTTTACTTTGTAAATTATCTTTAATACCTTTAATGAAAGCCTCGTCTTTAAAAAGACTATAATTTTCAAGCTCATTTGCTGTTAATTTATACTTTAAAACTCCAATAAAATTGAATGCTTCGTTATTGTTATTAACCGGATAAATTACACAATGAAAATTATGACCCATAAATAAAGAAATATTTTTTTCATTTAATTCATTAAGTTTATTTCTTGAGATATTGCCTCTAATTGCAATGGAATTATTAAAAGTTGGCTTTATTTCATTATTAGAAATTAATGATTTTCCTTTAGAAAAAACACCATCAGAAATAATTAAAAGATCACAAATTACCTTGTTATTTTCGTTAAAGGTTAAACTTATTTGATTATTATTTTTTTCAATTTTTGAAATATTATGATCATATTTTATTAGATTGTTGTCTAACCCATCTTTTAAAAATTCAATTAATTTAGATCTCTTAAGTGCTGTATACTTACAATTTTCAGAATTAAATTCTGAAATATTAAGATCACATATTTTTTTTTGCTTAAGTTCATAAAAATCGATTTTTTCTGGATTAAATTTGTCTTTATTATCTAAAGTATTAAATCCAATTCTATTAAGAAGTTTGATGCTGTTATTAGATAGTTGTATTCCGTAACCCTCATCCAATTCAATAGAGCAATTTTTTTCATAAATAGTAACTTGGTAATTAGGGTTTTCTTTAAATAAATTTGCAACAAATAAACCTGAAATACCTGCTCCAATTATTGCAATTTTTTTCATTTATAGTTTTCTAGATATGTAACAATTTTTTTTGTAAAAGTTGGCAAAGTGTAGTGTTTTAATTTTTTGGGATCAATCCAATAAGAAAATGGGATAGGCTTAATAATCTTATCGTTTTGAACTTTAATATTCATATTCATATTGGACATTTTAAAATTTAAATTTTGTTCAAAATTTTTAGGTTTAGTCAATTCTTCCATTGGAAAAATATTAAAATTCTTCAAAAAATTAAAATTTTTGTTTTTAACTAATAAATATTTATTATTTTTTTTGTAAACTTTAAGTAAGAAATATTTTTCATTATTTTTTTTTTTAAATTTAGACAGAGTAAAATCTTTTTTTATAAATGATTTACACTTTTTTGTGATGGGGCACTTTTCACAATAAGGGTTAACTGGTTTGCATATTAATGCTCCCAATTCCATTAATGCTTGAGCATAATCGCTAGCTCTTGTGGATGTGCCAAAAATTTTTTTTTGTTTAATTAAATTTTCCTTTTTAATTTCATTTTCACTCTTTAAGTACAGATATCTTTTTAACACTCTTTCAATATTACCGTCTAAGGGAATAATAGGTTTGTTGAATGCGATAGCTAAAATTGCACTTGCTGTATAATCTCCAATTCCAGGAAGTGACTTAAGATCTAAAAGATTATCAGGTAAATTTTGATTAAAATCTTTAATAACACTTTGTGCAGTTTTTTTGAGATTTTTGACTCTTGAATAATACCCAAGACCTTCCCAAAGCTTAATTAGTTTTTGATTGTCAAATTTTGCTAAACTTTCTAAATTAGGAATTTCTTTAATAAATCTATTAAAATACGGGATCACTGTTGCAACTTGTGTCTGTTGCAACATAAATTCACTAACTAATGTATAATATTGTTTTTTTTTAGATGAAGTTTTTCTTCGCCAAGGTAATGATCTTTTATTTATATCATACCAATTAAGAATTTTATTTGTTATTATTAATTCTTTCATATGCAATTTAAATATAATACTAAGCAGAGAAATAAAACCATTCAAGGCCTAAGATCATTTAAAGACACTTTGCCAAAGAATGTAAAAAAAATTATAAATAAAAAAGGACATATTTATTCTGAAACTTTAAATAACTGGAAGTACATTGTTGGTGAGGATTTATTTAAAGTTTGCTATCCAAAAACATTTAAAAATCCAAATAAATTTGGAGTTAGCACTTTATTGATAATGGTTAAAAGAGGTCATGAAGTTGATATGGAATATTCAAAAAAAGATATAATGGATAAAATGAATAGTTTTTTTGGTTATTCAGTGGTTGAAAAACTTAAATTTATTAGCTTTGATGATGAGAAAAAAGTTTTTATTAAAACTGGCGCCAATCAAGAAAATGTCGCAATTGATAAATACCAAGATCAAATTAATAATGTTAAGAATGAAAAAATTAAGAAATCACTTATCGAATTAACCAAGGTTTTTAAAAAAAATGAATAAATTTTTAGCTTTTATAATAATATTTTTCAGCACTATCTCGAGTATCAATGCAGAGGAAATAAAAAGAATATTTGTGGGTAATAAAGATGCAAAAATAACTATAATTGTATTTGAGTCTTTGACTTGTAGTCATTGTGCAAGTTTTCACAAAGATGTATATCCTCAGCTGAAGAAAGAGTATCTTGATACTGGTCTAGCTAAAATTGAATTCAGACATTTTCCATTAGATGCAGCTGCATTTAACGCCTCTAAAGTTTCACAATGTAAAAATGATGGTGATTCGGTAATTTTGAATAGTTTGTTTGCTAACCAGCAAAAATGGGTAAAGGGCAGTTCGGTAGAAGAAGCTAATCAAAATCTTCAAAAATTTTTAATCAGTGAAGGTTTTGATCTAAATTTTGAAAAATGCATAAATAACAAAGAAATAGAAGATTTTGTTTTAAATGACCGAATTGATGGAGTTAAAAAATTTAAAGTAAATGCTACTCCTACGATAGTAATTAATAATAAAAAATTTGAAAAATCTCTTAATTATAAAAATTTAAAAAAAGCTCTGGAAAAACTGATATAAGTTAATGCATGGAGTTTAAAAAAATCCAATTAAATGGATTTAAATCTTTTGCTGATAAAACGAATTTTCTAATCGAAGAAGGTCTAACTGGAATAGTAGGTCCTAATGGATGTGGAAAATCTAATATTGTTGAATCCCTAAGATGGGCTATGGGAGAAACGTCTGCAAAAAGTATGCGTGGCTCTGGAATGGAAGATGTAATATTTAATGGAACTTCCAACAAAGCTTCAAAAAATATTGCCGAAGTTTCTATTAATGTAGAAAACAAAAATAACGAAGGGCCAGTTCAATACCGTGAACTTGATCAGATAAGTGTAAGAAGAAAAATAGAAAAAGATAAAGGCTCCAAGTTTTATATTAATGATAAGGAAGTAAGAGCGAGAGATGCTCAAATGTTTTTTGCTGATTTATCAACTGGTGCACACTCACCTTCAATGATTAGCCAAGGTCGTATAGGAGCATTAGTAACTGCAAAACCAACAGATCGAAGAGCTATCTTAGAGGAAGCTGCAGGAATATCAGGATTACACGTAAGAAGACATGAGGCTGAACTAAGGTTAGGAGCTGCAGAAAATAATCTTAAAAGAGCTGATGAACTTAGAAGACAGCAAGAAAAACAATTAGCCAATCTTCAAAAACAAGCTGAGGAAGCAACAAAATATAAATCAATTACTGATGAAATCAAAAAAATAGAGGCAGGACTTTATTACTTAAAATTAATTGAAATAGACAAGGAAATCCAAATAGAAAATGAAATCAATAGTGAGGCTGGCGGTGAAGTTGAAGGATTTAATACCAAAATATCTGAACTAGAAAGTTTAATTAAAACAGCATTAGATAAAGTTTCTCCACTTAGAGAAAAAAATATTGAAAATTTATCTAAAATTCAAAGATTAAATTTAGAACTTCAAAGTCTAGATGAAGAAAATACAAGAACACAAGATGAAATTGAAGCTATTAAAAAATCTCTTCAAACCCTTGACGAAGATATTTCAAGAGAAAGAGGTATTATAATTGATGCAAATTCTAATGAAAAAAGACTTAAAGAGGAAAAAAGTGATTTAATAGAGATAGATTCAAAATATTTTGAGACTGAAAAACTATCTAATGAAGTATTAGAAGAAGCTAAAAATAAACTTAAAGAAGAACAAAAAGCTGTTGATGAAGTAGTTAACAATATCGCTGAAGGAACAATAAATATAAGCATTGGTCCAATTAAGAATGTTAAAAACTCTATTGATAGAGCTAAAGAATTAATTGATAAAAATGAAATAAACCAGGCAGTTACTCTATTAGATAGATGCAACATGGAGCTTGATAATTTTTTAAATGACTTAAAAAATGAAAAATCAAGGGAAGAGTTATTAAGTATAAATGAGAAATCACTAAATATTAAACAACTTCAAGAAAAATATGCTGATGCGTATAGCAAAAATCAATCAATCAAAAATGAGTCTATTAAGCGAAATGAAAGAATTAAAACCATTGAAACAGAAATTGAAAGTTGGATTAATTTATTATCAAATTCAGAAAAAATGGTTGCAGAATTGATAGAGAGAAAAAATAAACTAACAACACAATTAAAAGAATTAGATAATCAACCAAGTTTGCAAGCTGAAAGAAAAGGTCAGATTTCTGAAAATTTAAGAATTTCTGATAAAGAAAAAATTGATAATGACTCAGTTATTTCAGAAACTGATAACAAAATAGAAACATTAAGAACTCAATTAAATGAAATTCAAGAACAATCAATTCAAATTAGAGAAAGAAAAGCAAGTTCAGGTGCAACTATTGAAGGTCTTCAAAAGAGAAAAAGTGATTTATTGGATAGAATAAATTCAGAGCTTGACTTATCTGAAGATAATATTTTAGAAAATTCTAATTTAAATGGTATTGAAGAATTACCAAATGCTGTTGATCAAGAGGATACTTTAGATAAAAAAAAGCAAGAGAGAGAAAGCTTAGGATCAGTTAATTTAAAAGCTGATGAAGAAACCAGTAAATACAAAGATGAAATAAAAAAAATGGAACAAGATCGCTCTGACCTAGTAACAGCAATAATAAAATTAAAGGATAGTATTAATGAACTCAATCAAAAAGGAAGAGAAAGATTAATTGAGGCATTTGAAAAAGTTAATAGAAAATTTAATGAGGTTTACACAAAACTTTTTAATGGTGGAAATGCTAAACTTGAATTAGTTGACTCAGATGATCCTCTAGAAGCAGGATTAGAAATGTTGGTTAGTCCTCCTGGCAAAAGACTTCAATCAATAACTTTACTTTCAGGAGGTGAACAAGCACTAACAGCTCTATCTTTGATTTTTGCAGTTTTTTTAACTAACCCTTCTCCAATTTGTGTATTAGATGAAGTAGACGCACCACTTGATGATGCTAATGTCACAAGATTTTGCAGTCTTCTTGAGGAACTAATAAAAATTACAAATACAAAATTTATTATTGTAACCCACCACGCTTTAACAATGTCTAAAATGAACAGACTTTATGGGGTTACGATGCCAGAAAAAGGTATTAGCCAACTAGTAGCTGTTGATTTACAAAAAGCAGAGAGTATGGTTGCCTAAACTTTACAAATGCCAAAAGATCAGTTTAAAACTCGCTTAGAGATTGCAAAAAGCAAGATTTCAAAGAAAAATTTGTATAATAAAAAAAATAATCCCTCTTCTATTGGTACTGCCTTTAAATTAAGCACTGAATTGGTCTCTGCTGTACTAGTAGGGACAATTATTGGGTTTATTTTTGACAAGACCTTTGGTACTAAACCTTGGTTTATATTAATATTTTTTTTTGTAGGTGTGGTTGCTGGAATAACCAATGTAATTAGATCTGCAAAAAACATGCAAAAATAGATAGAGTTTTATGGCAGGAAATCCAATGACCCAATTCAATGTTCACAGAATTGGACCAGAAATTAAATTAGGTGCTTTTGATATTTCATTTACTAATGCAAGTTTGTTTATGATTATAAGTTCTGTTGCGATTTTATTAATTTTTAATATTGGTTCTAAAAAAAATTCATTACTACCAAATAAAATTCAGCTTTTGGCAGAACTCAGTTATACTTTTGTGTCCAAAATGATTAGTGATACAGCTGGATCAAAAGCAAAACCATATTTTGCATTTATCTTTTCTCTTTTCATGTTTGTTCTTTTTTGTAACATGTTTGGAATGATACCTTATACGTTTACAGTAACTAGTCATATAATAGTTACATTCGTGCTTGCTTCATTTATTTTTATTGGAGTAACGGTGATTGGATTTATTAAGCACGGTTTTGGTTATTTAAAATTATTTGTACCTAGTGGTGTACCAGCAGTACTACTCCCTTTAATAGTAGTTATAGAAATTATTTCTTACTTGAGTAGACCAATCAGTTTATCAGTTAGATTGTTTGCTAACATGATGGCTGGTCATACTATGATGAAAGTTTTCGGAGGCTTTGTAATAAGCCTTGGAATAGTTGGTGGATGGCTTCCACTGAGTTTTTCGGTTGCGTTAACAGGTTTGGAGATCTTAGTTGCTTTTCTTCAGGCATATGTTTTTGCAATCTTAACCTGCATCTATTTGAATGATGCATTAAATTTACACCATTAATTAACATAGGAGGATATAATGGAATTAGAAGCAGCAAAAATGATCGGAGCAGGTTTAGCAGCAATAGCTTTAGCTGGTGCCGGTGTTGGTATTGGAATAATTTTTGGAAACTATTTGTCAGGAGCGATGAGAAATCCCTCTGCTGCACAAAAACAGTTTCCTAACTTGCTTTTAGGTTTTGCACTTGCAGAAGCAACAGGATTATTTGGATTGGTAGTTGCATTAATCATTCTTTTTGCGTTTTAAATTTAATGATTAAAAAAATATATTTTCAGTCAATATTTTTTAGCTTCCTATTTTCTATGGAAGCTTTTACAGCTGAAAGCGGAGGTATGCCTCAATTAAATCCTGAATTTTGGGTTTCTCAGATTTTTTGGTTAACACTTACGTTTGGAATTTTGTATGTAGTTTTGTCTAAACTAATACTTCCAAAAATTAGTGATAACTTAGAGTCTCGAAAATCTCAAATATTAGAAAATATTGAGGCTGCAGAGAAACAAAGAGAAGGTAGCGAAACGAAACTAAAAGAGTATGAAGAAATTATCTCTAAAAGTAAACTTGAAGCTAAAAACATTTTCAGTCAAGCTAGAGAAAAGGCATTAAAAGATATTAATGCTAAAAAAGATGTTCTAGATAAACAGATTGATGATGAAATCAGAAAAGCTGAACAAGAAATAAAATCACTTCGAGATGGTGCTCCTGATAAAATCAACAAGATAGCAATTGAGACTTCATCAGAACTAATACAAAAACTTATTGGTGCTGAAGTAAATAATAGTAGCATATCTGCAATTGTTGATGATTTATCAAAAAGAAATGGAGATAAATATTATGGCAATTGATGCAACGTTTTGGGTAGCAATTTCATTTATTATTTTTTTTGGAGCCTTAATTTATCTAAAAATTCCTCAAAAGGTGACTGAGATGTTAGATAAAATGATTTCTGATATTAAAAATGAAATTGATGAGAGTGAAAAATTAAGAACAGAGGCAAAAATGCTTCTTGATAAAGCTCAGAATAAATTAGACACAGCACAATCAGTAAGTAATCAAGTTTTAAAAGAAGCTAAAAAAGACTCAGATAAACTAATTATCGAATTGAATGATAAATTTCACAAATCATCAGAAATTAAAAAAAATTTAGCTGAAAACAAAATAAGTCAGATGAAGGAAGCAGCCATCAAAGAAATTAAGGATGCTTCAATTAAAATTGCAGTGGACTCTGTTAAAAAAATTATCACTACATCTGTTGATAAATCTAAACTTGATGCAGTATTCCAAAAAAATTTAGACGAAACTAAAGAAGAGTTAAAAAAAATTAATTCATAATACCCTTACAATTTTTTAAAAAAACTATAAATTATTTAAATGAATTCTATAGTTATTGGTTCAGGATTTGGTGGCATTGCTGCTGCTCTAAGACTTAAGGCCAAAGGTCATAAGGTTACATTAATAGAAAAACATCCAGATCTTGGAGGTAGGGCAAGAGTATTTAAAAGAAATGGATTTACATTTGATGGTGGTCCAACAGTAATTACTGCCCCATATCTAATTAATGAATTATTTGAATTATTTCAAAAAGACCCAAAAGATTATATCAAGCTATCACCTCTGAAAGTTTGGTATCAGTTTATTTTTGAAGATAAGTCTAAATTTAATTATTCAGGTAACGAAAATGAAATGAAAACTCAAATTCAAGAGCTTAATAAAGAGGATGTTAAAGGTTACAAAAAATTAGTAAGTTTTACTAAGAAAATCTTTGATAAAGGTTTTACAGAACTTGCTGATGTTCCTTTTGACAAACCATTTGTAATGATGCAACAACTACCTGCTTTATTGAAACTTAAAAGCTACAAATCTGTCTACTCTTTAGTATCTTCATATATAAAAAATGAAAAATTAAGAAGAATGTTAAGCATGCATCCTCTTCTAGTAGGGGGAAATCCTTTTACTACAACTTCAATTTATGGATTAATTCTGTACTTGGAAAAAAAATGGGGAATTCATTACTCAATGGGTGGAACTGGAAATATAATAAAGGGCTTTGAAAAATTAATGAATGAAGTTGGCATAAAAGTAATTAAAGACAATGAGGTAACAAAAATTATTTCATACAATAACAAAATCACTGGTGTTCAGATAGATAACAATAACATTATAGATGTAGATAATGTTATTTGTAACGCTGATCCTCCTGCAGTGTATGAAAAGTTATTAGATGGAAATAGCAATAATTCATTCTTATTCAAATGGAAAAAAAAGAGAATGGAATATTCGATGGGATTATTTGTCTATTATTTTGGAACTAAAAAAATATATGAGAATGTTGAACATCACACCATAAAGTTTGGAAATAAATATAAAGAACATCTTGATGATATATTTAATAAAAAAAAACTAAACGAAGATATTAGTTATTATCTTCATAGACCGTCAGCTACCGACAAATCTATGGCTCCTGAAGGAAATGATTGTTTTTATGTTTTGGTTCCCGTTCCTAATAACCAATCTGGAATTGATTGGAACATGGAGGGAGAAAAAATGAAAAAGTTAATTATAGATAAAATGGAAAAAGATCTAATGCCAAATCTTAAAGATAATATCATTGAAGATTTTTACTTAACACCAGATTATTTTGAAAAAGAACTTAATACAAAGTTTGGATCAGGATTTTCTATTCAACCAAAATTCACTCAATCAGCTTACTTTAGGTTTCATAATAAGTCAGAGATTTATAATGGTCTTTATTTTGTTGGTGCCGGAACACATCCGGGGGCTGGTGTTCCAGGAGTTTTGTCATCTGCAAAAGTTTTAGAAAAAATTTTATAATGACAAACCAAAATTACTTGTCAATTTATGCCAAATCTTTTAATTGGGCAGGTTTTTTTTTACCAAAACAAACTTATCAAAAGTGTTCGGCTTTATATGATTTTTGTAGAGTTGCAGATAATATTGCAGATAATGTTGGATCGATTGAATTTAAAGAAAATAAATTTAAGAACTTTGAAAATAATTTTAACAATAAAAATTTTGATGATCCGATTATTAAAAATATGTGGGAAATTATAGATGAGTTTAATATTTCATTAAAAATTATTCATGATTTATTTGATGGCATTAAATCTGATATAAAAGAAAAAGTAAAATTGAACTCGAAAAAAGAACTACTTATTTATTCATACAGAGTTGCTGGAACAGTTGGCTTATTAATGGCGAAAATTTTAAAAGTAAGTAAAAAAAGTTCGTTGAAATCTGCAATTGATTTAGGAATAGCGATGCAGTTAACAAATATATCAAGAGATGTGGTTGAAGATTTAAATAATAATAGATTTTATATAAATGAAAATTTTGAAGAAATTAAGTCTACCTTAATACTTGCAGAAAAATTTTATAAAAACTCATTTTACTCAATTAATAAGATACCTATAAGCTTTCGATTTTCTATTCTAGTGGCAAGAAGAGTTTATAGAAAAATTGGATATAAAATCTTAAAAAAAAAAAATTTAGAAAATTATAGAAGATCTGGAAAAATTTATGTTTCAAATCTTGAAAAAATAATTGAAACTTTTCTTTCCGTTTTTGACCTAATTAAATTAATATTAATAGATAAAAATGATGTTCATATTGAACATGATCATTTATTGATTAATGAAGAATTAAATCTAGATGAAAGAATTTAATTATATAATAATTGGTGGTGGATGTGCGGGACTATCTCTTGCATATGAATTGGATGCTCATTCAAAATTAAAAGATAAAACTTTAGCAATTATTGAACCAAGAGATGAATATAAAAAAGATAAAACATGGTCTTTTTGGAAAGTGTCACCTCACAACTTTGAAGATTGTATTAAAAAAAGCTGGGATAATTTCACAATTAATATTCCAAATCATCTAAAACATATTGATTGTAAAGATAAACCCTATCAAACAATTGATAGTGGTTTATTTTATCAAAAGATAATTGATAAATTAAAACAAAATAATAATGTTTATTTTTTCAAAAATATTAATGAAGTAAATATAGAAAATTCTTTCATTTTTAATAGTGTGAGTGACACATTGGATAATAAAAGCATTTTATGGCAACACTTTTCAGGCATAGAAATTGAAACAAGCAAAGATTTCTTTGATGAAAAAATATTCAACTTAATGGATTTTGATTGTGATCAAAAAGATAGCGTTCATTTTTTTTATACTCTGCCCTACTCCAAAACTAAAGCGCTTATAGAAACTACATGGATTTCTAATCTTAATAACACTGCGTTAAAAGATTATGATATCCAATTAAAAGATTATATTGAAAATAAACTAAGAATTAAAAATTATAAGATTAATTTCAAAGAGACTGGAGTAATTCCTCTATATCATCCAAGAAACATTAAGAAATTAAATCAAATTGAAATAGGTACTGCTGGAGGAATGACAAGGATAAGTACTGGATATACATTTTTAAATATTCAAGAACAAAGTAGATATATTAGAAAAAATATAGAGAATATT
>Ga0209667_1001197_pt1 | contig 19565 bp, 17 predicted proteins | sample SaaInlV_165m_DNA_2_FD_184682 | JGI IMG/M metagenome (GOLD analysis project Ga0209667, IMG submission 184682) | Marine microbial communities from expanding oxygen minimum zones in the Saanich Inlet - Saanich Inlet SI037_S3LV_125m_DNA (SPAdes)... | ecosystem: Environmental > Aquatic > Marine >... | reverse complement strand
TATCATTTTTTAATTTTAAAGAATTTGAATTTAACATTGTATCTTTAATATCAGCAAATTTATATATCTTTTGATTTCCATTTATATCAATTGATACACATGATCCAGGTGAAATTGACTTTATATCTTTATATAACGTAAAGGGATCTTGTAAGTTACCCCATAAATAAAAACTTACAATACCAGCGTTTGAATAACTAGAACCTATTTCATTTATTGACAATAAACTTTTAACTTGTGATGCAAAGTAATAAATTCCATCTTTATTAGAATAATATAATGGTTTTATTCCAAAAGGGTCTTTTGCTAATATTAATTTATTATTTATATCATCCCAAATTGCAAAGGCATACATGCCTCGTAATTTTTTTACAAATTCAATTCCCCAGAATTTATAAGCTTCAAGAATTACTTCAGTATCAGATTTACTTCTAAATTCAATATTCTTTTTTATTAGTTCATTTTTTAATTCTTTGTAATTATATATTTCACCATTAAAAGTTATTGTATATTTTTTATCTTTCGAGATGAATGGTTGCTGGGCATTTTTGGTTAAATCAATTATTGATAGTCTAGTATGACCAAAACAAATTTTATGACAATTAGATTGCCATATACCGTTATCATCTGGTCCTCTTGAAAATTGGATTTTATTTATTTTTTCAACAATTGACCTAATATTTTTTGATTTATTAAAATAATTAAATACTCCGTTTATTCCACACATAAGCTTTTTTTTATTAAGTTGTTTAGACTATTAGTTTTGTCTATAGATAAATCAAAGTTTTTAGTAAAACAATTATTCGCGTTACGTGATAAAATTTTTAAATCATTATTCTTCAACTTATGAAATTTCATTAAAATATAGGCAAAATCATCAACATTATCTTTTGATATAAATCCCGCTTTATCTCGCAAAATTTCTTTATATATATTCACTTTATTTGTTGTCAATACTGGTTTGCCCAGACTCAAAGACTCTACCAATGAGACACCAAAATTTTCACCATGTGAGGCAAGAACCATTGCTTTTGAAGCTAAAATAGCCCCCCATTTTATTTCATTAGTTAACATGTCAGAAAATATAATTTTTTTATCTAAATTATAATTGACAGATAATTCTTTAATTTTTCTTTCATAATTAGTCCCGTTTTGAGGTCCTGCTAATAAAATCTTATCTTTGAACTCTTGTTCAATAATCTTTGTTGATCTTATAAGGGTTTCGCAACCTTTTTTTTCGTGAAATCTTCCAAGAAATAAATAAAAATTTTTATTCTTTAATTTTGGAAATTTTCTATAAAATTTAGCTAATGCTCTTTTTTTATTTATTTTAGGTTTAAAAATTCCATATCTAATAATTGTTTTTTTAATACCACTTGTATTAACAAAAGTTTTATCTAAAGATGATTTTTCTCCTTTAGATGTTACTAGAATAGATTTTGAATTTAATAAATTATTTTTTTCAAAAAGGAACCAGTAAATTTTTTTTTTAATTTTTTTAAAAAAGTTTTCTTTAAACCAAGGGTCAAGTTGTCCATGTATAAATACGAAATATTTTTTTTTTAATAAAATTCTTGCCATTAGAGTGCTAAATTGCCATAGACCGTGCACAATTGTATAGTCATATTTATATCTATTTTTATATAACCATTTGAATTGAGCTAAATTAAAACAATAAACACCTAAACTATGCTTACCCTTATCTATAATTTTTATTTTATTAGATTTAAACATATTAATATTTCTAATATAATTTTTCTTCGATGAACCTTTTTGTTCACCTGTTAATATATCAACCTTAAAACCTTTTTTTGTGAGCATAAATGAAGTATCAAATATGGTTTTGCTAGGACCTCCGAAAATAGGATCTAGTGATGGTATTATTCTTAAGATTTTAATTTTTTTTTTCATTTACTTTATTAAAAATATTTGAAAAGTTTAAATTTATATCTTTTAACTTTTCTAATGTATGATTTGAATTTATGCCAAGAATAATTTTATAATTTTTTTTTTTTTTTAAAATTTCTAAAAATTCATCTTTGAAATCACTATCTATATTATTACTGATTATTTGATCATTATTTAATTTTCTAAAAACACTATTTAAATGAATATTTTCCATATTATAAATTAAATCTTTTCTATTTTTCCAAAAAGTGTTTAGAGATATTTGTAAGTTGATTGTTGGAAAGTTTTCAATTATTAACATCAAATCTTTAGTATCAGGGTCTGAAATTCCAGGAAAAATTTTTTTTTTTATAAAAAAGTCTGAAAATTCTTCTAGATATTTTTTAGTCAAAATTCCATATGGTGGTGAATGAAGATAGAATGATTTTATTTTACAATAATTTAGATCTATATTTATCGAATTAAATGTTTTTTCTATTTTATTAATATTCCAAAATTTTTCATTATTTCTCTCATAATTATTAAATTTAATATTTTTAAATGATTGCATAAATGATTTAAAATTTTTGAAACGATAAATTCTTTTTGTTAGTTCTTTTAAAGATAGTCGTATATTTTGACCATACTTGGTGTCTACTAGTATATTTTTTCTTTTTCCGAGATTATTCAATACATAATGTGAATATCCAGAGCCATAATTTGGCGCAGTATCAAAATGATTAAGATTTATATTTGATATTTTGTTTCCTAAAGTTATAGCTTTTTTAATTGAAATTTTTGAGCCCCATGCACTTGTACCAATTTTAATTTGTGATTGATTCATTAAGTTTAATTTAAACTATTAAATTTATATTTATCATTAATTATTTAATGATATCGAATTTGTAAGGCTAGTCTTGGTTTTTTTATTGGAGCATGGGCTTTATGAAAAGCCGAGGTATCTTCAACAAAACCATGTCCAGAAGTACCTTCAATTATCTTAAAACTATTTTTGCTATAATATGTTTTTAATTTTTTTTCATCTGATTTTGCAGGGCCAATTAAGTGGCTCATTTTTTTTTTATTGTGTGAGCCTAAAATTACTTCATGAGCTCCGGATAGTTGGTTACAATCTGAAAGATAAAAGAAAACATACACAAAACCAAAGTCATGCACATCATAATGAAAATAGACAGTTTGCTCATTTTCTCTCCATTTAGAATCTGAATCACAAACTGTTGACCATGTAAATCTTGTATAAATCTTACTCACTTTTCCCAAATAATTATCAGCAATAGATAGCAGATTTTTGTCTCTAGCAATTTCATCAATTAAAATGTCTAATTCTGAAATTTCTTCTGCTTTATCATTTATAAGATCTACAATAGTACATGGATTTTTATTATTTTTATTGAAGATATTAACTTCCTCAAGATTTTTAAATGACTTTTTATTTCCCCTGTGCGTAAGTATACAATTATTAGATAATAAAAGTAAGTTATTGAGAACATTTTTTTTTAAATAAAATCCTTCATACAAACCATTTGATTTTAATTGACTTAAAATATCATTAATACCTTTATTTATTTCAACATAACTTAGGGCAGAAGCGATAGGTTTATTTCTTAATAGTATTAAATTTTTCTTTTGAATTGGGCCCATATGTAGATTTTTTTTAGAAAATATTTTCAAAAAATATTTTATATATTTACTTAAAGAGCGTACTAATTTAAATCTTGCAAAAATATATGTAGTATTAAAATTTGGGTTCTTGATTAAATTTAATAGTCTACTAAACATGTTCAATTAATTTTTTCTAATAATTTTTTTATATTTAAAATATATGTTTGTCTACTTCCTTGATGAGAAGAATCTACACAAATTAAATTACCAGTATTATCCCATCTTGGATGTAGATCGTATTTTAAATCACTATTTATTAAATAATCATCTAATTTAAATTCACCCAGAGTATAAATTTCTTTTTTATACAGGTCATAAAGTAGAAGTTTTTGATATTTTTTTTTATTAGCATATGTATCTGTAATTAAGTATCTTTCATTAGGTGATAGCTGAGGGTGCCCATCTTCTTTTAGCAAATTTTCATCAAGCTTTGTTGATATTTCAGGTTTTTGTAAGTCAATCAAATGATAATTAGTTGATAAAATTTTTGATTTAAAATTAGTTGTTGTTAAATTTAATATTTTCTTGATATTTGAAATTAAAAACTTTTCTATAAAGTTATTAAATCTTAATTTTGTTAAATTTGAATTTAAGTTTCTAGACCAGACAACTAATTTTTCGTCATTTATCCATTCAAAATGAGATGCTTTTTCTCTAGCCAAAACTCGACTAATGTTATTTTCAATATCAGTACAAATAAAATATGAAATCAGAACACCAGAGTCATTAAAAAATCTCAACATTGAAACAAATTTTTTACCTGAAGGACTAAATGTTGGATGACATAAAAAAAAATCTTTTTGTAAACTATCAAGTTTACAAATCATTACAGCATCTTTAATAGAAAGTAATAATTTCTTATTATTATTTAAATCACATAAAAATATTCCATCATCTGAGGGTCTTTTATTATAAATTTCTGAATCTTTAGTTGAGAAGTATCCATATGATTTCCATAACTTCCATAATCTTGTAAAATTTATATGTAGAAAATGTTTATTTTTATTTACCGAATATACTGTGTGATCGAGATTTCTTTTTGTTTTATCTTTTATATCATAAACACATGATATTAATTTTCCATTCACACTTTTATTGTATATAAGATCCTTGTCAGTTAACCACTGTAGTCTTGAACCTTGTTCCCAGCTCCATGCATTTGTCTCATCTATTTTCTCTACAATATTCTCTGAAATATTCCAAAGACAAATTTCAATTGAAGTATTATCTTTTTTTTTGAAACCTAAATTTTTTAATGGATATCTATGTAACAAAACTAAATCATTATTTAATTTATTAAAAGGTCTTATGTCATGAAATCCAACAGAATGATCATAATTAGTAGGGGTAGATGAAATAATTTCAACTAAATGATTAAGATTATAATTCATCTTTAAATAATATTTCTGTCATTTTACTTGCTGCATAATCAGGTTTAATTTTTTTACTATATTTAATTCCATTTTTTTTTAATTTTTCAAGAAGATTTTTATCTGACGTTAATAGTTGTAATTTTTTTATAAGTTCGGATTTATGTGCAGCTTTAAAAACCAAACCCATTTCTTCTCTAAGAACTTCTGGATATATGCCAGTTCTGTCACTTGTAATTAAGGCACAATTAAATTGTATAGCCTCCATTAGAACATTACCGTGAGTTTCTCCAAAATCAGATGGCAAAACAACAATGTCAGAAATTGTGTATAAACCTATCATTTGTTTTAAGTTTTTATAACCAACAAATGAAATATTTTTAGAATTATATTTAGTGATGAAATCAATTACATCTTTATGGAGTGCTCCACCACCACCTGACATAATTAAATACCAATCATTTCCTAGCTCAGCCTCAATAAAAGCTTCAAGTAAAAATAGAGGTCTTTTTTGTAAATTAAACTTGCCAACAAAAAGAATAAATTTTTTATTTTTATTAAGCTGATTATTATTAATTATTGTATTTGTATTTAAAAAAAACTCTTGATTTTCTTTTAAAACAAATTCTTTTGTTATCTGACTTGATGGAATTAAATAAATTTTTTCTTTTCTTGCACCAAATAATGAGAAAAAATCAGTATTTAATTTACATATTGACCAAAATTCATCAAAAAATAGATTAGATAAATTATAATAGCAATATCTCATAAATTTTTTAAAAATATTTCTATTTCCTAAATCATAAGACACACTTCTTATAATTGTTTTTTTTCCTAAAATTTTTGAAATAACAGATCCAATTATATTAGGAAAATTATATCCATAAAAAATTATAGAATTAAAATCATTTTTTATTAAATAATTAACCAGTTTAAAGGTAATCTTTAACTTATTGAAAAATGAGAAAAATCCTTTGGTTGATTTTTTTTCTTTTGATAAAGAATGAAAATTATAATTATCATAAAGATCAATACCAAAATCAATTTCTTGCTTGAACTCATCATCAAAGTGAATATTAGAAATTTTTTCCCAATAAATTACTTTAAATTCAAAATTTTTTTTATTTAACTCAACAAATAAAGGAATTAAATTTTGAATTTGATGAGAGCAAACAAATAAAAGTTTCATTTAAATTTATATTAACATCAATGTGTGAAATTTATAACTAATTAATAAATATTGTTGATTACTTTTTGTATTAAATTTTCATGGCTTGGATTTAAAATTTTAGTTATTTTAATATGACCTCTTCTTGCTATATCTTTAGCTTTGCTTTGATTTTTTAAATAGTAGTTAATTTTTTTTGCACATTCTTTTGAGTTAGAAAAAAAAATTGCCTCTTTATCTTCAATAAAAATATTTTTCATAGCTTTAGTTCTTTTGGAGCATAATAAAGTTCCAATTGCAGGAATTTCAATAGATCTTGCGGTTATTGTGTCTAAGTTTTCTTCAGCAAATAAACATAATGCAATTTTAGAACTTTGTATTAATTTAGAATATTTAGGATTATGAATATGTTTAAGTTTAATTTTTGATTTCAATGACTCATAATTTGGATCTTTATCCCATCTTAAACCATAAACATTTATATTAATGCCAAGTTCTATTAACTTCTTGATAAATTCACCTTTTTTTGGACTCCATGTACCTATAAAAATAATGTCATTTTGATATCTTTTTTTTTCAACAATTGAAATATTATGTTTTTTATGTGTTTTTTGATCATAAGGCGGTAAAACTATCATACTTTTTTTAACTCCTAATTTTTTTGAGGGTATAATTCTGGATGGGTCTTGAAATACAATACAATCATAATATTTTGCTGCAGATAAAAATAACCTCCATCTTTGTTTGTCTCTTTTAACAAATGGATTATCATTACATATAAAAACAATTTTTTTTGTTATTTTTTTTAATTCTAAGATTAATTTTTTTCCAATAAAGTCTCCCCCCTTAACCCAAATTAAATCATATTTTTTTTTAGTTCTAATTAGGATTTGGTAATTGATAAAATGTTCAAATATGAAAGGGGATATAAGTGTAAATATTTTACTTGTAATAGAAGGTAAAAATAAAATTTGACTTGTATCAATACTATCGACGTTCTTATATAGCTTTTTTAAGGCAGAATATTGTAAATAACTATTACTTAAATATTTATTATGACTTTTTTTATGACCAATAAAAAGTACTTTCATGATAATTAATATTTTCTTTTACCAAGTTCATTTTTATATATTTGCATCAAGTTATTATGAAATTTATTAATACTAAATAATTTTGATTGTATAATTCCTTGATTAATTTTTTTTTGTTGAAGTTGTTTATTTGATAAAAGTTTCAATATATTATTAGTAAATGTTTTTATATCATTGTAATCGCAAGTTAACGCAGCATCACCAGCTACTTCTGTAATAGATGAATTATTACTGCATACTACTGGTGTTCCACAACTCATAGCTTCTAAAATAGGTCTACCAAAGCCTTCATAAATTGATGGAAAAAGTAATACATCTGAAATTTTGTATATATCTGGAACCTCCTCTCTATTAACAAAAGGCAATGTAAAGACATTATTTCTAATTTTTTCTGATAAATTAATTTTTTTATTACCGTTACCCATATGAATAAAAATTATCTCTTTATTTATTTCATATAATTTTTCTAAAATTTTATAAGATGTTTCATGGTTTTTGTAAAAAATATTACCAGTTATTAAAACTTTTTTCTTGTTAAATGGTATTTTGTATTTTTTTAAAACATTTTGATGTTCAATTAAATTATCATTGAAAATAGACTCAATACATTCCATTATTACTTCAATTTTATCCTCTGGACAGTCCGTATACTTTAGAATGTCTTTTTTTGTATTATTGCTTACAGCTAAAACTTTTGTAAAATATTTTAGTTTACTAAGTGAATATTTAAATAATAGTGGATTTTTATTCAATTTTTTTTGAAAAATAATTGGTACAAGGTCATGCACAGTAATAAATTTCAATTTACTATTGAGGTAAGGGTAGAGATGAGCATATTGGTGATCACAAATATGCGCTATATCACATTTTGGTAATTTTTTGATTTGATGTGGATAAGAAATATATCTTGAATATCTTAACTTCCAAATATTAGAAAAAAAAAATTTTGATAAAAGACTTAACTTAGGTAAATAATAATTTATTTCTGAATCTTTGAAATTATCTTTTTGATAGCTTACAAGTTGTCTACCATACAAATTCATACTTATTTTATTCTCACCTTCAAAAGTTAAGTAATAATTAATTTTCATTTTTTGTTTCTATTTTTTTTTGAATAATAAATTTCAATAAAAAGTTAAATAAGAGTATGAATATTATTATATTTCTAGAAGTAATAAACCAATCTATTAAAGTTCCTTCTATAGCCCTAATAGTGATTAGAGGACAAATAATTGCAACTATATAAACTGAGCTCAAATTAAGAATAATTCTAGATGATATAATCTTGTAAATAACAAAAAATACTAAATTAATGATAATTGGATAAATAATTAGTCCAATTAAATTAAAATCAGCATAAGAATAAGAATGAAGACTGTCGCTTGTATCAGTAATGTATAACGGAGACTCTGTTATGGTGGCTATTAATGGTTCACCCGCGATAAAATTTTTTTTATTTGGGTAGATAACAGCTGGTATCATTTTTATTAGACTAACTAATAACATATTACCGTTTAGTGAATTTTTACTTTTAAAATCATCATAATAAATCAAAGTTGCTAATTCATGATTATTAAACATTCTGAATCTTAAATTTTCTATAAAAGATTTTTTTCCAGATTTGTTAATTTCGGTATCTTTCAAAAAAGAAAAAACTTTTCCATCTTGAATAATGGATCTTAAAGATTCTTCACCAGTAACTATATAAGAAGATCTTATACTTCCTAAAAAAACAAAAGATTGAAAGATTATAAAAAAACTAAATATATAAATTAATAAAGTTTTAAAAGTAAATATTTTTTTTTGACTTATTAAAAAATATATAAAAAAGCTAATTACAAAAAAAATTAATATTAACCTTCTTTCATAAAACCCATAGAAAAGTAAATTTAATGTAAATGAAATTAATAAAAAAATTTTGTCATAAAATTTAATTTTATAATTTGTATAAGAAGTTAAAAGTAAAATATTTAATAATATATGAAAAGTAACAACAAATAAATAAAATTGTGTATACCAAGTACTTTCTCCTGCTAAAAAACCTCCTGACTGTTGGCTTCCTACTATTCCATTAAAATATAAAAATAACTCAAAAGAAATTGGTAATAATATTAATATTTTAATCTTTTTTTTATCAAATAAAATATTTGTTAAATTAATTTTTTTTATTGCTAATATCTTTAATGATTTGAAAATTAATTTATTAAAAAACAAAACACTTAATGAAAAAAAAAGTAAGTATATATTTGCTAAAAAATAAGTATTTAGATCACAATAAAAATAAATTTGCATTGCCTGCTCTAGTGATGTGCTGAATACAAAATTGTTTATAATTAATGTACCTATAAACGTTAGATAAGTTAAATTGATTAAAAAAACTACATAACATTGCGCAAATAGAGCTATAAAATAATTCTTATAATTTTTAATAAAATTTAAAAAGAAATAAAAAAGAGTTAAAGTATAAGTAATTGCTGCAAGGAATTCATTAGAAGCATAATATAAAATTAAATTATTTATTATATTAATAATGATAAATTTGAATAAAAAATTATCTAAATTTTTTATGTAATTAAGTCTAATATTTTCATCATCAGCATCTTGTTCATTTGAAGTTTTAATCATATTTTTATAGAATATTTAGATCATTTATGATTTATTTTTTTAAAATTAAAAATTAATTTATCAAGTTGATCCACATAATTTGACCAAGTTTTTTCTTTCATAGTTTTTGTTGCGTTATGAGAAAATTCATCAAGCAAATTATTATTTTCAGATAAAATTTCTAGTTTATTTTTAATTATTATTGGATCTCTGATTGGTACGGAGTATCCAATTTTATTATTTTCTACAAATTCAGAGGCACCTGTGTTTTCTGATACTATTACTGGACATCCAGCTGCTGCTGCCTGCAATATAACTGTTGCAAATCCTTCTTCAATGCTTGGTAACACAAAGACATGGGCTTTATTATACAATTCATTAAGTTTAAAATGATCTATATGACCATGATAAACTATTTTTTCATTGTTAAATTTTTTTTCAAAAAAATCTTTATCAAAAGAGTGATCACCTACAATATTTAACCTTTTATTTGGGTGTTTGAATTTATTGAAAGCATCAATTAAATAATGTAAACCTTTTCTTAAAGTAATGCCTCCAACAAAAAGAATATCAAAATATTTTTGACTTTTTTTAATATTGTTATCTTTAAAAAAATTTTGAGTATTTACATTAAAATTTAAAACATTTACTTTATTTATATTTTTTTTATCAAATGTGTTTTTTACAAAATTTGATGGAACTAAAATTATATCAGCCATCTCATATTCTTTTTGTTCATTTTCTATAATCCAATTATGAATTCTATTATATTTTCTATTATGAATTTTATATTCATCTGCCAAAAGATTATCTTGATATACAATATGAGATGAAGCTCTTTCACAGATAAAAATTTTTTTTTTATCAAGTATTTTTCTTCCACTATTTAAAGACACACCTGATAATCCAAGTAAAACATCAGCCTCATTATTTTTATCTAAAAAATTACAAACTAGTCTATCAATATTTTTTTTATTATATACAGACATCAGTTGTAAATATGAATTCATGTTTTGTATTGATCGAAAAGGATATTTTAAAATATTAAAAAATCCACCTGATATAATTAATTTTTTTGGAATTTTTTCTTTTCTTAATGTGATTGATGGTCGGCCCGTAATAATCTTAACTAATTGATTTCTTTGAAACAGAATTTTGGCAGTTTCAAAATACCAAAATTTTCCTGAGGCAGATAAAATATATTTTAGTTTATTCATTTAACATTTCATTTGTGAACAATATATCTTTTTGTTTAAAATCAGATCCAGAAATTTTATATGGTTTAGTTTCTTTTTTTATGGTAAAATTAAAATTTTTAAGATATTCAATAATTTCATTTGCTAAAGATTGCCCTTTATAAATTTCATTTTCAGAAACTTCAATTATTATATATTTTGTAAGTTTTAGAATATCATCTGAGCCTTTTAATACTTCAAATTCATATCCCTGAACATCAATTTTAATCAAAATAGGTTTAATTAAATTATTTACATCTATTACATTATTTAATGGTTTTATCTCTACATTTCTTTTTTCATTTATTTTGTGATCATTATTTTTAATAGCATCATTTATTTCTAAAAATGACGAACTATCTTTACGATTAGTAATATTGAATTTTTTAGTTTCAAATCCACGCCCTAATGCAAAATTAAAAAAAAAAATATTTTTTTTATTTGAAAAAAATCTTTGTTGTTTTTTAATCATTTCATATATTGGCTCGAATGAATAAAAAATTTTTTTATCTATAAAAATTTTTTCAACTAAAAGAATAAATTGTCCTTTATTTGAGCCTATATCTAAAACAGTTTCAAACTTTAAATCTTTTATTAAATCTTCTAATTCAATATTAGCAGCAATATTATTGTATAACCCACTTCTTGTTTTTTTATTTTTAAGAAGTTTGATAAATTTTGTTAATAGGTTCATAAAGTTTTTTTTAAATAGAAATTAAATAAAACTTTAATAAATTTTATTTTGATTTCTAGTATTATAATTATTTATTGATAATTTATAATTTTGATTGTTTTATATTTTTAACCTCATGAACCAAAAAAAACAGCTTAAATGCGAATAAATATCTTGGTAAAAAATTGAATGGATCAAAAATTATGCGTAATAACCAACCAGCATATACTTTATCTATAAAATCTGTTAATGGAGCTTGTTGTTTTGTAAGAAAAGAAATTGCAGCTCCCGAACAGATTATAGATGGTTTGTAATTTAATTTTTTTTTTAAATAATTTCCCAAAACTTCTTGAGTCCCACCACCCAAGTTAATAAGTATATATTTTGGTTTTATTTTATTAATATTATCTAATAATTGTTCGTCAAAAATTTTATTTTTTTTATAAATTGGAGCTATATATTGATGTATTTTATTAATCTTCTGTGACTTTAAATAATGTTTATTAATTTTAGATTGATTATGTGATGGATCAATTAAAAATATTTTTTCTTTATTTTCTCTTTTTAAACATTGAATAAATTTTTTAAGAAATAAGTACCCAGATATTTTTTTAACCTTTATTTTTTTTAAAAATCTCAATAGCAAACATAAGTATCCGCTATCAAACAAAACTAAATCAGCATTCTTAATAGATTTATAATATTGAATATCACTTTTAATAGTTGCTAGAGCTGGTCCAGCAGGTAAAACTAATAATCCACCTTTATCAAGTAAGGACTTAATCTTATTGAAATCTGCATCAATGAAATTTATATCAAAAATTCTAATTATCTTATTCATTTTTTATTAAAAATTTTTAAGTATTACATTTTCCACATATCTTTTTTTAATAAATTTAAATGTATTTTCTCTAATAAATGGATAAAAAATTTTAAAATTTAAATTTTTAAGATCTTCAAGTAATTTGTCATTTCGAGTTTCTAAATACATTAATATTTTATTATTTTTCAAAATATCTATTGAACCATCCAAAACTTCTTTTTCATGACCCTCTACATCAATTTTAATAAATATATTCTTATTTTTAAATTGATACAAATTATCTAATTTTTCAATTTTTATTTTTTCTTTTTTTTCATTATTTTTTTGTCGATTTTCATCTATTGAGGCCGTGCCAATATTTTCATGAACTTCATTGAAATTAATATAACTATCACCTGATTTGTCAGATAGTGCTATATTATGAAATTCATTATTTCTTAAAGCATTATTAAGACGATAGTTTTTAATTAATTTTTCATAATTGTATTTTAATGGTTCAAAGCAGATTATTTTTAGATTATTTTCATCTATAAAAGGAAGACTTAATGTTCCAGAGTTGCTGCCTATATCTAAAAAGTATTCAAAACTATTTATTTGAGATTTAATATATTTAACTAGTCCTTTTTCAAGTCCTCCATAAAAATAAACACCCCAATCAATATAATTACTAGTAATTCCATGATATTTTTTATTAAAATAGTCAACAATAAATTCCTCACCATTATTCAAACTCTTGAATTTGTTTGTTGGATACAAAAACCTAATTATTTTATTTTTTCCCTTAAAATAGGGTAATTTAATACCTAAAAATCTTGCAATTTTTTTTTTCATTTTTTTTTATAATTTCTTAAAATTTTTAACTTTAAAGAAAAAAACACACTATATATAAAAATTATAATTGAACCAATCAAATTAAATAAAAATAAAAAATAATACGACTGCTGATTTATAAATAATAAATAAGAAATTATAATTATTGTTATATTAATGACTGTTTGAAAAAATGTTATTTGAAAAAATTTATTAATTGATTTATTGACAAATGAGATCGATGTTGCGGATATAAAAAAAACTAAATCTAGAACAATTAAAATTAACAAATTAAAATCCAAATTATATGAATTATTTAGCCATAGGTTGTAAACGTGTTCACCAATTGATAGAGATGTGAAGATAAAAATTACAATAAATAATAATCCAAGTTTTAAAAAATTAACGTAAATATTCTTTAGTTTATTAAAATTTTTTTCTGCATATAATTTCGTAAATTCATAAAATATAGTTTTTAAAATAATATCCCAAATTCTTGTTGGAAAAAAATAAAATAAAGTTTTTGTAGTGCTTATTAAACCTACAACTTGTGCATTAAAAAAAATTCCTATTATAATAATTTGAGAACTATGTTTCAAAATATTGCAAATTGACTCTAAATAGTAAGGCGTAGATAATTTTAATAGCCTAAGAATTTGTTTTTTTGATATTAAATCAAAAGAAAATATTGTTAAACTTTTGTTAAAGTGTAAAAAAAAATAGTAATAAAAAATACTTTTTACAACGCTTGAACAGAATAAAATTACAAATGCAAATAACAAATTACTCAAAATTAAACCTGAAATTAAAATTAAAATTTTTGCAAATAAATCAAAATAGATTTCTATGTATGTGCTAATATAAAATTTACCCCAATAAGTGATACCAGTTTTAAAGATGGCATTAAATATATGTAAATAAAAGCTTGAAAATATGCAGAATAATATAATTTTTAATTCATCAGAATTAATATTTTTTAGAATATTAAGATTAAAATCATAAAAAGTAATTATAAAAAATCCAATAATAACAAGAGATACAACAAATATGAGTGTTATTACGATTGAATTATTGAATATTTCATTAATTTTCTTTTTATTATTTTTATTAAAATAAATGGACATCTCCGTTCTTGCTCCTGCATTTAAATCAAAATTTAAAATTGACAATAATGATGGAATTGCAGTTAAAAAGATCCATATACCAAAATTTTCCAAACCATAGATCATGATCATTAAAGGGGGAAAAATTATTTGCAAAATTGTTTGAGATGAATTTGATACAATTTGAGATATAAAATTTTTATATATTCTTATACTTTGCTTTTTTGAAAAATATAAAAATAAACCTTTTAATGTATTCATTAATTAAATTTGTTGTTTAACTGTGTTATACAATTAATTTTTTAAATTAACTTTATATTTCAAATTATGAAATTTATTAGTTTTTAAAAATTTCATAATATTCTTAGAAATTTATATTTTTAAAATTTTTAGATTTTATTTTTGTGTTTCTTAAAAATTGAGATATGTAATGCATCATCGTTACATGACAGTCTTCTACAATTCCAAAATTAGCCATAGGAAAGTTGATATTATAATCTGATAATTTAGATAATTTTCCACCATCAAATCCAGTAAATGAAATAGTTTTTATTTTTTTCTTCTTTGCAGCTTTTGTGGCTTGAATTAAATTTTTACTATTTCCTGAAACAGAAAATAAAATTAAAACATCATTTTTTTTGCCTAATTTTTCTATTTGAAATGAAAAAATTTCATCAAAACTAATATCATTTGATATAGCTGATATTAGTGAAAAATTTGAAGCAAGAGAGATAGACTTTAATTTAAAATTAGTTTTATTATTAGTTTGCTTAATAAAATCACAAGTTAAGTGATCTGCTAATGATGAAGATCCGCCATTACCGCATGAATAAATAATATTACTCTGTTTAATACATTTCTTGATCACAATTAAAATTTTATCTAATTCATCAAAATCAATATTTTGTAGCAAATGATTTTTTTCAGAAATGTATTGAAGATAAAAGTGTTTACTTTTTGGTATTTTTTTTAAAGGAAATCTTTTATACATTTTATATAATTTTCAATAAATACTATTATAGATGATTATGTAATTTAACAAATAAATTAACATCAAATATTAATAATAAATTATATGTTATATACAGGTATTAATTAATATGAAAAATATTTTGATTACAGGTGTTGCTGGCATGATAGGGTCGACCTTGCTAGAAAAGTTATTAAAAAAAAAAAATTTAAATATAATTGGCCTAGATAATTTTACACTTGGGAAAAAAAAATATATTAAATCTTTTTTAAAATTTAAAAATTTCAAATTTTTTAATTTAGATGTCTCAAAAAAGTTAAGAAATATTGAATTAATTAAAGCCTTAAAAAAAAATAAATTATCAGAAATTTGGTTGTTAGCGGCAAATTCAGATATAGCTGCTGGTGTAAAAAACTCAGATGTAGATTTTAAAAATACTTTTTTAACAACATATAACATTTTAAATGAGTGTGATAAATTCATTAACAATGAAACAAAAATATTGTTTGCATCAAGTTCAGCAATTTATGGAACTGTAAAAAATGTTATCTCTGAAAATACAGCGCCCTTAAAGCCAGAAAGTAACTATGGATCAATGAAAGCTGCTTGTGAGAGTTTTATAAGCTCATATTCTAATAAAAATAGTTTAAAAAGTTTTATTTTTAGATTTCCGAATGTTGTTGGAGCTAATCTCACACATGGTGTAATTTACGATTTATCAAAAAAAATTTTAACTAATAGAAAACATCTTGACGTCTTGGGAAATGGACATCAGTGCAAACCATATTCTGATGTAAGTGAAATAATTAATTGTATGATATTTTTAAAAGAGAAAAAAAATAATCAATTAATAAATTTTTATAATATTGGATCAAATGATAAAGGTATAAAAGTAAAAAAAATTGTAGAATTGCTAATTAAAAAATTTAGATACAATAAAAAGGTAAAATATCAAAAACAAAAATTCGGTTGGCCTGGAGATATCTTAAAATATAAATATTCAACTTTAAAAATGAAAAAAGCTGGATTTGAATTTAAATTATCATCTAAAGAGGCTATAGAAAAAACAATAAATTCAATATCAAAAAATCACTTAAAATAATGGATGTTGCAATTTTAATTGGTGGAAAAGGGTTAAGGACTAAAAAAATTTCAGAAAAAATACCCAAATCTTTTTTAAAATTAAATAATAAATCTATAATAGAAAGACAACTTAAAAATTTAAAACACTATAAAAGAATATTTATATTATCTAATAAAAAAATTTCAAAATATAATAATAAACTTTCTAATAAGAATATTGTAATAATCGAAGAAGAAAAACCATTAGGGAATGCTGGATGTTTAAAAAATTTAATTAAGTATAAAAAATTAAATGATAATATTTTAATTATATCTGGTGATTTGGTATTTAATTTAGATATTAAAAAATTTGAAAATTTTCATAAAAAAAATAAAAGCGAAATTACTTATTTAGTTCATCCTAACGATCATATTACTGATAGTGATGCTATAGAAATAAATAATAAAAATCAGTTAATTAAATTTCATAAAAAACCCCATACAAAAAAAGATATTGGAAATTTATGTTTGTCAGGAATTATGATTATTAAAAAAAAAATATTGGATCATATTAAAGAAAATAAATTTCAAGACTTCTCCAAAGATATATTGCCAAAACTTATTAAAAAAAAAATTAAGATTTATGGTTATAATACAAGAGAGTACGTAAAGGATGCAGGAACTCCTGATAGAATTAATTCTGTAAAAAAACATTTAAAAATTTTGAAATATAAAAAAGGATCCTTAAAAACAAAAATACCTACTGTTTTTTTAGATAGAGATGGGGTTATTAATAAGGAATACCCAAATAAACACTATCAAAACCCTCTTGAAATTATTGAAGGTGCTATTGATGCCGTTAAAAAAATTAATGAAAAAGGTTTTTTGTCTGTAATTGTAACTAACCAGTCTGCAGTAGCTAAAGGTGTAGTTACTATAGATAAAGTTGAAAGAGATCATAAAAAATTAGAATATTTATTTGGAGTCCATGGTTCTTATTTTGATAGAATTTATTACTGTCCTTACTATCCAATTAAAGGGTTTAAAGGTGAGATTAAAAAATATAAAAAAAAATCTTTATTGAGAAAACCTAATAATGGTATGTTTTTAAATGCTATAAATGATTTAAATATAGATATAAAAAAATCTTATATGGTTGGTGATAGAAATACAGACTATTTAGCTGCCAAGAAGACAGGTGTTAAGTTTCTTATTGTGGGAAATAAATTTAAGATTAAAGGTAAAAAAAATTTTATTAATTTAAAACAAGCAATTAACTCAATACTTTAGTTGTATAGATGTATATAAAAATTATAATAGTTTTTATAAATGATTATTTCAAAAACTCCTTTTAGAATAAGTTTTGTAGGAGGTGGCTCAGATCATTTTAATCATAAATCAATCCTTCCAGGAAAAGTAATATGTACAACTATTAACAAGTACATGTATGTAAATATTAATAGAAAATATGATGATAAAGTAAGACTATCTTATTCAATCACAGAAAATAAAAATAATGTCAAACAATTAGATCATTTAATAATTAAGAAATCTCTAGAATATTTTAAAATAAAAAATGGAATTGAAATTACAACATTAGCAGACATACCTTCTTCGGGAAGTGGCCTTGGATCATCAAGTGCATTATGTGTTGGGTTAACTAAAGCATTAAATAAATTCAAAGGAAAGGAAATAGGCAAAGAAAGTTTAAGTAAAACTGCAGCTATGATAGAAATAGAAAAATGTAATAAACCAATTGGTATGCAAGATCATTATGCTGCTGCTTATGGTGGGTTTAACTCAATATCATTCAATCAAAACAAAACTGTAAATGTAAAAAAAATTAATATATCAGAAGATCGATTAAAAACTTTTAAAAAACATCTAATTATGTTCTACAGTGGAATTAATCGAAAAGCTGATAAAATTTTAGGTAAAATTAAAAAAGAAAAAAAACATAATACAAATTATGAATTATTATCTAGATTAGCTAGCCAGTTTGAGTATGAGCTTTGCGAGGGAGACTTGCAAAATACTGCAAAAATACTAAATGAAAATTGGATGTTAAAAAAAAATTTACATCAAAAAGTTTCAAGCACAAATTTAAATGAAATATATGATAATGCTTTAAAAGCTGGTGCTCTTGGTGGCAAATTACTAGGTGCTGGTGGTGGTGGCTATTTTATTTTTTTTGCAAAACCAAATAACCATAGAAATATAATAAAAAGGTTGAAAAAATTTCAACATGTTGATTTTGATTTTAGTAAAAATGGATCATCCTATTTTAAAATTTAATTCTTGATGTATCAATTTTTTTACTAAGTTAATTTATTTTCCCACCTAATAGCACTTAAAATAATTTTGTTGATATTATTATACTTAGGTTTCCATTTTAAAATTTTCTTAAATTTTTTCGTATCCGCATAGACTTGCGCAATATCACCTGGTCTTCTTTTTTGGTATTGTATTTCTACTCCTTTTTTTATTTTCTTGAAAATATTTACAATTTGTTGTACAGAATATCCTTTCCCATAGCCACAATTTAAGACAAACGATTTTTTATTCTTATCTAAATAATTTAGTCCTTTTATGTGGATGTCAGCTAAATCTGAAACGTGTATATAATCTCTAATGCAAGTTCCATCTTTAGTTTTATAATTATTACCAAATATTTTAATTTGAGAATTTTTTTTTAAAAATTCTATCGCTAAATTTTTAATTAAATGACCATGAGATTTTTCTATCTCTCCAATTTTTCCCGATGGACTTGCACCTGCCACATTAAAATATCTTAAAATTCCATATTTAAATTTGTATTTTACAGATAATTTTTTTATTAATTGTTCACCTTTGTATTTCGTGTAGCCATAATAACCCTGTGGATTTGGCTTTCTGTTTTCATTAACTGACCCTTTGACATTTCCGTATATACTACATGATGATGAAAAGATTATATTTTTAACATTGGAATTTTTACAAGCTTCTAAAAGATTTCTGGTGCCAATAATATTATTTTGATAATATTCTCTTTTATTTTTTTCTGCCTCACTAACATTAAGATATGCCGCAAGATGTATAATCGATGT
>Ga0209667_1001181_pt1 | contig 19720 bp, 25 predicted proteins | sample SaaInlV_165m_DNA_2_FD_184682 | JGI IMG/M metagenome (GOLD analysis project Ga0209667, IMG submission 184682) | Marine microbial communities from expanding oxygen minimum zones in the Saanich Inlet - Saanich Inlet SI037_S3LV_125m_DNA (SPAdes)... | ecosystem: Environmental > Aquatic > Marine >... | reverse complement strand
AAATCAGAAGTTGCAGAATCAACCAACGCAAGTTATGTTGAAGAAGCATTTACTGACGACCAAGCAACAGCTTTCATGGATAAACTCTTTGAAACTGGCTATAACAAATTGGTCCTTGAGAAAGAAGGATGGATTGAAACTCATTCATACCAAAAACAAACAGGTAATGGAGAGGTTCAAGAAGCCGTTTCTACATCAGGAACTATTCCAGGTGTAAAACAAGCATCAAACATTTCAATTCAGTTAGGTAGCAAAACTGCAATTCCTATTAGACAGTATGGTCAATTCCAAGCTGTTTCAACAGGACAAAATACAGCAAGATTCTACAGAATCACTGTACCAGATGCAGGAGCAATTACTGAAAGCCCAACTACCGACATCACAGCAGTTACTCACACCTTAACAGCAATCGACGTAACTTGTAGCATACGAGGCTGGAGACAAGTAGTAGAAAAAGCAAATCTTGAGGACTATCCTGCAAGTTTCCTTAACGCAATTAGAGAAACTGCAAGACTAGAAGCAATCAGAGATGAGCACAAACTAATTCTCCAAGACTTAGGTGCAACAGATCACGACTTTGGTGGTGTATCAACAGCTCCTTACCATATTGGTGGATCTGACGGTGCAGCAACTACAACAACCACAGAAGAAGATGCTGATGGGGAATTAGACGAAGATGGTCTAACATTTAGTAAAAGATACCTTGAAGAATTAGGTCAAGATACCAGCCCTGGTAACTTGGTCGCTTTCATCAGCCCAAGAGCTTTTGAAGCATTAATTTCTTCAACATCTTTATCCGAATATACCCAAATCGGAAATGCAGGTGTTACCAGACTCGGACAAATGGAGAGACTGTATGGTATTGACATAATCGTCACTAATGAACTTCTTTCAGCCAATAACGCATCAAGAAACCTTGTATGTGTTAAAGGTAAAGCATGGGGATTAGCCTCACAAAGAAAGATGGAAATTGAGTTCCAAAAAGATATTGCAGGACAATACTGGGATATTGTATGGACTCATAGAATTGGTGTAGATATCCTTGATCCAAATACATACGTAATTGTTTCTACTGTAAACGCATAGAACTTTACTTTATTTTTTTTACTTCTATTTATGCTAATTTCATACATTTTTATATGGATGTCGAAGCACGTATATTCGAGAAGCTAGACAAGATAGAAGCAAGAATAAATGATTTATGTATAAGACTATCTGCTATGGAAGCAGAATACAATTCACATATTGGAGACTTACAAAGACAACAAGATAGAAAATTAAAAAGGAGAGATTATACTTTAGTGATTATGGCATTAGGATTAACAACAGTAGAAGTTTTACGGACTCTAGGCGTAATATAGATAACAATAGTTATATACAGTAAGATAAAGGAATTTGATATGGCAGGAAATCTAAGGTACTTTGGATTAGGAGCTTATACAGGACTTATCGCTCTGTGGACAGCTATGGGACAAATCCCACTAGATCTAAATACAGCAATAGCTTTGCTTGCTCCAATAGCAGTAGTAGTTGGTGCAGACGTAGTAAAACACAGAGAAGATTAGATAGTATCTAAATACTATTTATTCTACCTTTTTTTTATGATCAACTATCATACTGAGCATATCAATAAACGTTTTGTCAATCAAACTATATTACATACATTAGCAAACTTATCAATTAGAGATTTATCAGGTTGGTTAAAGAAATGGGATATTCATGTATGGGATCTAAAAGATACTAATTCTCTATACTTTGGTCATATTAAAACAACAAGTGGCCAGAAGATAAACACAGATATGCCAAGTGGAGTAACAGGAAAATATAGAATGGATTTATATCTACATGACTCTACTAATACCTTCAAAGCAAGAGAGAATAGTGATAGGATTATGCACGAAACCTGTCATGCTATCCTAATAGGAACTCCTCATTTTGTATCTGGAGTACATGATAATATAAATAATAGATTTAAAGTAAACTTTTGGTATTGGAACAGGTTTAAATACAATAAATTCACTTTATCAATCATTGACATCAGAGCCTATCTTTAAAGTAGGAGTAGGAATAAACTACTTTGATGATCCTCAAGGATTAATAAAAATTTTTACCAACGACACTGTATATGACTATGTAGATAAATTCTATGTTATTGATGGTATTTATATAGGAAGAAATGACAAACAGGAATCTGATTCTGATTATCTAAATGACCTGAAAAACATTTATTCTAAAATACATATTGTTGATATGAATAATAAGACACAGATTCAAAAGAGAAACAAGTATTGGGAACTGGCAAAGAAAGACAAGATGGATTACATGATAATATGTGACTCTGATGAATACATGGATATTAAACCAGATAGACTTAACAATTCGTTACGAACTATACAAGATAGACCTGAAAAGTGTTATCCAGTAATGCAACATATGGTAGGTATCACAACCATGAGCAGGCCAAGATTATTCAAAGGACCATATACATACAAACATAAACAAAGTGAAAAGGAGAATACAATATCTCATGGTTCTCTATATGACAAAGATGATACGGAGATTATCAATCAAATGTATGCCTGGTTCAAAGATCATCCAAAAAGACAAATCAATAGTGATAATCAGTCAGGTGTAGATGGAATAGAGATGTGGCATGATAAGGAATTTAGAACTAAGGAAAGAATCATAGCAGATAGAGTGTACTATGATGATACGCCTAATAGATAAAAAAAGGGGTTATAATCCCATATTGTGTATGATATAATCAAATTCTTTCTCAAAGGATTTATCTTCTACTTCCTTATTTACGGTTACATTACCGTAATTTGAGGTACTAATTTGTATCAAATTCTCTAAATATTTGTTAGATTGCCTAAACCACTCCAAACCTGAGTCAATGAAAAAAATTTGTGACATAAATACTTCTATTGTTTAAAGTCTATATAACTATGATTATGACAAAGTACGGATCAACGGATGAAATTGAGAAATTGGCATGGGGAGGAACTAAATCCAGTACACCAGCAACAGTAACGTCAGTTCAGAATACGATAACAGATATAATCAATTTAGTATTAAATAGAAATAGTGATTTTTCAACTGTACCTACTGCCATTGACTCAATAGCCAATTTAGCAGGTTCAGAGATATTAAGAAATTTAGGTAGTAGAACATCATTAACTACAATGCAGATTTATGATATGGTAAAAGTATTACTCGGATCTTATATGAATCAAGCACCTGAAGATCAATCAAGATGGGGTAATGTCTGGTACACGTAATGACAATCACATTTACAAATTTATCAGGTGCTAGAGAAAACCTTGATAAAACAATAGCAGATTTAATATCTGACAACTGGACAGCAAGTAACATTACAGGTAGTATTACACCATACTTTGCAGCAGATACAAATGAACCAGACCAATTAGCAAGATCTGATGGATCTTTTGTAAATGAAATTAGAGTTAATTATTCAAACAGAATGAAATATGATGGAGAGGATTTTGAAGTTAATGGAGATGATAAACACGCATGGGTTTGTACTTGTTTCATAGAGATTCAAGGAGAATCACTACAAGTTCTATTAGATATGGAAGATGAGGTTCAAAGAATATTATGGGAGAATAGGCCAAATGGATCAACTAGATTAAACAAGAGTGATGGAGCAGCATCAGAAGTATCTTTCTTTGAAGATGCAGAACCCGAATTTGAACGATTGGAACCTGATGATGAGGTTGACCAGACACCTACTTCTCAAGCAGAACTAAAGATGATTTACTTTAAGATTAAAACTTGATTACTTCTTTATATCAAATTTTTACAAGACTAAACTATGGCAGTTTCAGCACACAACGTTACAACTAATCGAGATATAGTAAAAGAATTACAATTCGTAACTGAGGGAGATTCTGTTAGTAATGCAGCATTATACGGAGCAACACCATCTTCATCAACATTTGCTCTAGTAGGTAATAATACAGAAATTAACATTCAACCAGATGTTCAACATATGGATGTCTCAGTATTAGGATCAGAAGATGTTATTGATGCAGTAAAGACACAATCATTATACGCATTTACACTTAGAAACAATCCAGTAGATTTAACATTATGGAAATATCTATGGAATAGTTCTGGTACAGGAGCATTATCCCCAGACAGTTCATTATCATTTACATATTCATTTAACTTAAACGGTACAGAATATTATCAACATATGAGAGGATGTAGACCAACATCAGGAACTCTATCTGTATCAAGAGGTATGTGGGATCAAACCATGACCTTTATCTGTAAAGACATTACAGTACCAGCAACATCAACTGGCGATGGTGGAACCCCAGTATATCAATCAGCAGAAACATCATCATCTCCAATCGTACACTCTGATGGTGGAGGAAGTCCATTTACTTACAACTCTATATCATATGGAGAGAGATCATTTAGTACAACAGTTAATAGAAACATGGCAGTAATGGCAGTTAATGGGGAAACTGATATCACTTATACTAAAGCAACTGACAGATCAATTACATTTACAGCAGATGTATTTTCTGGAACTGCTTCAAGTGAAACAGCATTATACACATTATATGAATCCAAAGATGCAGATGCAGCAACTTATAAATTCAATTCCTCTGGACCTGTAACATTAACATATGCAAACTGTGTTATCACAGATTACGCATATACTCACGCAGCAGGACAAGCAGATGCACTTATTGAATCCATTACCTGTAGAGCAGAATCCTGTACTAACCTATAGATTTAAATACTAAAAATTTAAACGAATTATATGGTATTTTTAAACATAGATAAAAAGGCTTGGGTTATTAAAGACTTGGAGATTCCTGTCATAGAAGATACACCTATGAAGGAAATGAAATGGTTTAGAGACAAAGTAAAATGGGCTGCTGAAAGAGAAGAGAAACAGGATATTACACAAACAGAGGCATTAGCAGTAGATGATGAATGGTGGGAAAGAACCTGTCAAGTTGGATTAGGTAAATCAACTGATGATATATTAGAAACAGGTTTATCTGAACCTGAATTTAGAGAGTTAATGGCAGAGGTATACAATTTTTTAGCAACACTTGGAACGATAGAAAAAGCCAAGCTGTTCGCTTTATACGATCCAGAGATCCTAAAGAGAGAGAAAGAGCTTACAAAGACTACCCAGAACTCAAAGAGTTAATACCATTAATATCTCTAGTTCGTAACGGATTTGGAACTTGGAAAGAAGTCTTTGAACTTAAAAAAGAGTTAGGAATGGATAAATTATTAGAGATACAAAATATACTTTCTATTATTCAACAAGAAGAAGAATTAGATAATGGTAAAAGAACTTAAAATAACAGGTCTTAGAAGTTTAAAAAGAGAATTGAATAGATTTGATTTTGTTGGTAAAAATGTTCAAAGTAGATTCTTGGATATGATAGGAGAAGAATCATTACAGTTACTTAGAATAAACACTCCAAGAGATACAGGTCAGTTGGCAGACTCTTGGGTATTACAAAAATCTTCTAATATGATAACAATATCAAATGATCAACAGGACCTTATATCATTAATTACATTTGGTAGTATTAGACATATTCCAAATCCATTCATATCTAGGATTAATGATCAAGTCAATATGATGGTAATGGCAAGACTACAAGCAGCATTGGCAGAATCACATAGGTGGTTTGCCAAGCTTCCAGGAGGAAAAAATAGAAAGATGCAACAAGTAGGAAGAACATCAGCAGGGTTCAAAGGTGGTACATCATTTGCAGGTAGGGCAACTATGGTCAGAGCAGGTACAGGTAGGAGACAGTTAAAACGTAGATTATCTCTTAGACGTAGAAGAGGTAAATCTGTCAATCCATCAAGAAAAGATGTCAAATTGGGTTAATACTTCTCTATATCATTTTTGAGGAAGTTAAGACATGGTTGGTAGAGACAATGTAACATTTACCTTTATGATAAATGACCGTCAATTTGTTATAAAAGGTAAACGTATGGGTGCTGTATTAACTGAAATTCAAAGATCAGGAGATGGAGCAGCAAGATCAATGAATACATATGATAAATCAGTATTAAATGCAGGTAGAAGTACAGCAGCATCAGCAGTTAATTTCCAAACAGCTACTCAAGGTTTGCTCAACTTATCAACAGCAATAGTTCAAACTTATACTTCTATATCCAATTTAGACAGGGCTAATAACAGGGCAAAGATGTCTGTAATTGCAGTAGCAAGAGCAGAGGATTTACTTAACAATAAAATACAAAGACGTAATGATATGCAAGCTCAAGGAATATCATCAGGTGGTAAATATAACAATATGTTAAGAGAAATATCAACTGCCACAGCAGACCTTACAGTAAAACAAGAGAAACAAAAAATTGAACAAGCAGCAGTAAACGATATTTATATGTTATTTGCTTCAAACATAGCAAACGTCACAATATCCTCATTACAAACTGTAGGTGTGCTTTTAGGTCATGAAAGAACAGCAAGATTAGGAGTAGTAGCAGCAACCAAACTTCAATCAGTAGTATTAAGCAGACATATTGGAATTACAGAAGTAAGTAATGCAGCAGTAGGTAAAAGTATTGTAAGGCATCAAGCTTTGACTTTTGCTAAAATAAAAGGTATGGTTGCTACTAAACAATATACAGCAGCAGTAATGGCATTTACAAGAGCAGCATGGCCTTTACTCGCAGTTACAGCAGCAGTTACAGCAGCATATCTAATTTATGAAAATAATATATTAGGTGCTAAGGATAAAATAGATTCATTGATGGGAGTAGAGAAATCTCATTTGGATGTTATGAAAGATGAAAGAGATCAAGTAGATGGATTAACAGAATCATATGATAGTTTATCAGGTTCAATTAAAAAATTAACACCTGTTCATAAACAGTATCTTGAAATGATGAGAGATGCAACATTAAATACAGGTAATTACAAAGAAGCAGCAAAATATCAAGCCCAACTTTTAGGTGGACCGTCGCAGGGTTTTAGTTCGCCCTCTGGAACAGGAGGGCAATTCGGAACTGGAGGAATTGGTTCTGGAGGAGGATTTGGTGTTGGTTCTGGTGTTGGTAGTGGATCAGGAGGATTTAGTGGAGGATCATCTACAGCATCATCTTCCTCAATATCAAGTCCAGTAGCAGCAGCAGTAGAAAATGCTGCAATTAATAATATAGTACACCGTACAAATACACCAAGAGGACTATCAATGGATGTTCAAAGTCCATATAATTTAGGTATGATTAGTTATGATAATGGAGTAAGATTAATAGCAGAAGAAGCAGCAGAAAAGAAATTCTCATGGTTTCAACAAAATTTTAATCAGAATCAAGTTAGTGCATCAGGAGCAATAAATCCTTATGTTAAAGATCCTAACACACCAAGTTATCTTCAAACTATCAGCAGTACAAATAGATTTGCTAATAACAAACCAAACACATATTCATCTACACAATCTATAATAGAATCTTCATCAATGAAAACTGCTACTCCTAATCCTCTTGGTAATAAATGGGATAAATTAGTATTTGATGCTTTAAGTTCTAAAAAACAATTTGAAGCATTAAACGCACTTAGGGATCAAGCATTTAAAGATGGAATGTTAGGTATGGCACAGCAGTATAGTTGGTTAGCAAATGGTGTAAGATATGAGGGAGAAAGAGCAGCATCAAAACCTAGTCCAATGCTTGATAAAGATGGCAATTTAAAATTAGATCAAGGAGCTGGTTTCTTTGGTGCTGATATGGCAAATGGTATTGCTCATACACAAAGAACTACAGGTTACACACCAACAGGAATGTCAAAGTCAATAAATTATGGTCAGGATAAAGGAGACGGTTCAGGTCTAGCATGGTATCTACAAGGAAGAGATGAAAAATTCGATATAAATAAAGGTGGAGAGATATTCTATGGAGGAACTGGAGGATTAGATATTGCAAAACATATTAGAGACGGTGGAAGTTTTGGAAGAAACAAATATGGAGGAGGTAATCCATTTTTAGATCAACTTGGAAGAATACAAGCTGAGGGATTAAGTTTTGAAAAGAGAAATACTCAAATGGCAAGAAATTCAGAATTTATCAATAGATCATCATATTGGTTAAACAGTAAGATGAATGAAAGTCAATCTTCAGATATGTCAAGATTTCGTGGTCAAGTAACAACACCATTATGGAAGTTACAAAGAAACACAAAAACATTATCAAATTTCCGTAATAGAGTATCAAGATCAAATGGGTTTGTAAACGGATTAGGAGGAATGATGCTCAATGTAATAAATAAATTAAAAGGTGGTCCACATATTTACAGTAGAGGACATCAAGATATACAAGGTAGAGGAGGTAAAGTATCTGGTTCTGCTGTTATTAATAAAGCAATACAATATGGAATAAAAGGTATGCCTGAATGGATGGATATAATAAATAACATTCCATCAGTTAATAGAGAATCAGAGGATAACATGGACCAAGCAAGAGAAGCATTATCAATGGCAGTAAGTATAGCAAGTCAATATGTATCATTGGTAGATAATGCAAAAACTACAATAGGATTCTCCTCAACTACTTTAGGAAAAGCTCACGCAGCAGGATTTTCAGGTGTAGGATTATATCAAAATATTTCTTTACTAGCAGCAACTAAACGTACCAACTTTAACAATACTGAAATCATTGAAGAATCTAAATCTAAACTAAACCTTACAAACTCTCAGACATTTGCTATCAGATTTAATGCAACTAGAGGAGATACTGAACTTCAGGATAGATTCCGTTATGTAGATCAATTAGAGGCCATGTCGTCAGGAACATCTCCATTATGACCATTACGACAGGGTATGATCCTAGAGAACTTTCTCCTAAAATAATCATTTCAGATTATGACGGTTCTACACAATATACATATGAGTCAGCAACAATAGCAGCAAGTCCTACACAGGATTTCAAATTAACTGATCTTAGAATAGAGATGAACGGTAATGGAAACTATGGTTCAGCAACTCTAGTAATAGCAGATAACGGTTCAGCACTTGTAGATTCAACTCTAAGAAGAGGATCTCTGATCAAGAGACAATGGGATATTCAGATATATCTTGGTAAGACATCAGGAACTTTACAAAGGTGGTTCTATGGGAAAATTGTATCAGCAAATGTAATTAGACCTGGAACTGGACAACAAGGAATAGCATTAGACTGTGTTGGATGGGGAGTAATATTAAAGGAGAGGATTACAAGGATAGTAAGAAATCAAGATAAAGATACTGATGGATTAACCTTACTTGACTCAGATACAAAGACTAGATTGGACAATCTCATATTGGATATGTTCACAAAGGTTGATCATCAGGTAGATGAGAATATACAGGCCATTAATTCAATCACAGCAGCAGTAGCGAATCCTGGATTAGACTCATCAACTTTAGATATTAAAGTGGCAAACGTAAATGAGTTAGGAAATACATATGCAGGATTTATATCAAGAATGGCAGGGGTAGCAAATGCAGATTGGTATGTAGATGCAGATAAGAAACTTATTGTCAGAGATGCTTACACATATGACTCTGGATTTCTTTTCACTAATAATTTGACAGGACTTGATGCAACAGGTTGGAGTTCAACAAAGATAGGGTATTTGAAGAATCAGGTATTTGGTTGGACAGACCATACATTTGATTCATTATATTCTTGGATTCATGGATTTGGACACTTTGCTCCATCACTTGATTTATCATATGAAGTTGCTCCTGATGCAGCAGATAACTTAGATAGTGCATGGGTGGCAATACCAATAACACCAACTAGAGATAATATATTTAAGATTTCGTTACGAATGACAAAGACAGGAACACCTGCTTCAGCACATGAGATTAGAATAGTAGGAGATGATTCAGGAAGTCCAGATGCAACAGATATACGCAGAGTAATTAGAATACCAAAACAAACACTCCAGGCATTAGGAACTAGCACCCCTGCTGATTGGGCTGAATATCCTGTAACTCCTAAACTGGAAATTACACCAAACGAACAGTTATACATTGTATTCCCTAAGTATGGTACTGCAAGTCATACTGTTAATATCAATTACAAAGCTGGAACTGGAACTTATAAGGACAGTTCAGATGGAATAACATGGTCCTCAGCAACAGGAGCTCCAGCACATAGAGTATATTCTGCAAAGAGATTAATGACATCATTAGAGAATACTGTAGTATCACAAAAACTACCAGAGCCTAGAGAGAAACTATTGCCAATTAGGGGAGACTTGGAAGAACAGACAGTTAGACAGGCCATGATACAAGCAGGATTTATCTTAGGAAAACAAAGAAGAGTATATCAGGATGTCACTATCACTCCAACTACAGACAGAATACCATTGGCATCATATTGCAGACTTCAAGACTCTAAATCAGGGTTAGATATTAAGGCTATTATTGATTCATACACGATAGAAATGCACAGTAACAATAACAGGTTAGGTGCAGGCTCTATAAAACTTTCCTTAGATGAGTTATACAGTATTTAGGTATGTCTAGCAACCTTAACGACTATGTTCGACCAACTGACAAGTCCTCACGTAGAGACATCAACAAGATATTATCATTAATCCATGACCTAGTAGCACAGGAACCTGAGTCAGAGGGATTACAGCAAAGGATATGCTTTACACCTCACGTTAAACTTAGGACCAGCACGGTAACATTTGCATCTACAACAGTATCAAATACTGATGATAGGGATATTCAAAACTTTGTATTCAGAAAGAAGATACCAAATGCTGTAAAAGCATATCAACTATCACATACTACTACAGGTACATTGACATTTGATATGTCTGATACCAAACATGGTGGAGCTGCTACTTTTGATGGATCATCATATATATCTATAACAGATCATGTTGATTTAGAACCTACATCTATATCATTTGGTGGCTGGTTTTATCTACCTGCAACTGCCTCATCTGATACAGCATCTCAGAGTATTATATCAAAAGGTGTATATGAATTGACTATAGATCCTCATGCCACAGCAGCAAACCAATTAAGAGCAACTGTAAGTGTATTTGGAGAATCAGATTTATCACTTGAAACAGGAGCAGTATTACAAACAGAGGATTCTCAGACTATTACAGGAGATACAACTATTGATCAAGATGTTACATATGCCTTTAATCCTAATGCTTGGAATCATATATGGGTAACATTTGGATCTAATGGTCTTAACCTTTATCTAAATAATTCACTTGTAGCTACCAATTCTTCAACAGGTACTATACAGACAAACACAGATAATTTAGTCATAGGTTAATTACTTCTATTTATGATATTATTTAATATAAATACATGGTAAAGATTACTGCCTTAACTAATGAAGCTACTCCAGTAGCAGCAGATTTAGTAGCAATAGTAGATAATGTAGCAGTTACTCCTGTTACTAAAAAGGCTACTTTAGATAATGTATTAGCAGTTTATGATGCTCAATCAGCAACTATGACAAACAAGACTTTAACTTCTCCTATTTTAACAACCCCTGAATTAGGTACCCCATCATCAGGAACTTTAACCTCTTGTACTGGATTACCAATAACAGGAATCACATCAGCTACATCTGCTGAAATTGCCACTTTATGTTCTAACGAAACAGGATCATCATTACTTGTATTCAATACATCTCCTACTTTAGTAACTCCTCTACTAGGAACACCTACATCAGGAACTTTAACAAACTGTACTGGATTACCCCTAGCAGGATTGACAGCAGCAGCAAAAACAGAGGTTATAGCAATAGCATTAGGAGATGAATCAACAGTATTAGCAGCAGCAAGTACAACAGTTCCAGTAGTTACATATCATATGCCTTATGGATTTACATTAACTAACGTCAAAGTAGGATTAACAATAGCAGGAACAGGAGCAGCATTAGCCACCTTTGATGTACATGAAGCAGGAACTACTGTACTCTCTACAAAAGTAACAGTAGATGCAAGTGAGAAAACATCTGGAACTGCTGCAACTCAACCCGTAATTTCTGATTCAGCACTAGCAGTAGATTCACTAATTGAGATATTTGTAGACCTAGTTGATACAGATAATGTAGCTGCTGGAGCAAAAGTATATTTAATAGGATATCAGACTTAGAGGTAATATAATGGATCTAAATAATCCAATCGGAATTAAATCATTAGAGCCTAATCAACAACCATTTATCATGAATCCATCAAGATTCGCTTCTAGTGGTGGACCATGGTTTTCTGAGGATTTTGGATCTCCATCTGATAACACATGGACTCAAACATCTACTGGAGTTTCAATAACTGGAGGAGAAGCTGTTCAAGCTGCAGCTAGTGGAACAGATAGGAGAATTGCTTCAGCTGCTAAAGTAGGTTCAGCTTTATCAGATACTTTATGGTATGCAAGTTTTAATGCTGAATTTAATACATTTAATTCGTCATGTACTGCTATGGTAATCGCTGTTTCAGATAGTGATGTCAATCCTAGAAATACTGCGTCAGGTTCAATGCTTGGTATGGGAGTAACTGGAGGTAGTAATATAGGTTTTAATTGTGCCGCAAAAAATTCTGGAACTCCTAACCAATCAGCTAGAATCAATACAGGGATTAATACAGGTATGTTAGCTTCATTTTTTGCTAGAGAATCATCTACAACAGTAAGATCAAAAGTTTCAGGTTTTTCTGATGGAACATTAACAGTAGACGCAGGAATCACTGATCTTCAATATGTACAAGTTTCAAATGATGCGGATAATCCAGCTGCTCGTTTTGCTTACGCAAATACTGATGAATTAAGAATTTATGATAATGAGGCAATACCATGATTATTCCAATGCTTGATCAATCTAGAAAAGATGAAAGAAGTAGATACGGAGAAGCTGTGCGACTATCAAATGGATTTAGAAACCATCTTCAAATTATCAAAAAAGATGATTTAAATGAAATTATAGTAAATACTCCAGCTAAAACTGATGGTTTTGATATTGAAACTGCTTCCATGATAAAATTTAAAGAATTTTTATCAAGTAATATTGTAAAATCTCAAAGTGAAATATCTTTTTTAAATAGAGTTATGGCTTGGCGTAACGAAGATGATTATAATAAACAAAGTTTAAAATTAAATTCTATTTCCAAACTAGAAAAAGAATTGATTCAATCAAGTTCATTAAAAGAGGTAGAATTTTTAGGGGATAGTGGACTTAATGGTAAAGTAAGATTAGATGGAACTTTAGGTAAAAAACATAACAATAGACCAAGATGGAATGATATATAAAATGGCTAGAGTAAAGAATGGCACACGAATGTCACATGTATCCTTGATGAATGTTGAGGTAGATTCTACTTGGATTACAAATCACTATAACGGTTTATTAAATACAGATGATGATGATGATACATTATTAGATGAATTAGGTGCTGTAATATTAACAGAAAATAGTCTTAATTTAGAATTAGACGGAACAGATGTAGGAACAGAGATAACTACCATATCATTTGTAGGAGATGAAAGAGTTACACCTAATTCAACATCAGGCGAATTTAATGCTAGTTAATACCTAACTCGAATTTAACTTGATCTTGTAATATAGGATTATCAGTAAGTGCATCTAATTTAAATTGAATATTTTGATTATATAATAAAGTTAATTCGTGCATAGATACCATACCCTCCATATCTCTTTCTAACTTAGTCATATCTCTTAGCTTATTGGTCCTTGAGATTTTGTTCATGATAATACTTCTCTTTGTTTTAAATAAGGGAAGTTAAATATGCTAGACCATATTGACAATTACTTTAATAAACCTAAATTACTACACGAAACAGCACAAGGCTTATCACATCATATTAAAATAAACGCAGACTCTTGGGGATTTACCCTATGGAATGGGAATGATGTATCATTTAACCCTACCAATATTGTACAGGAGAATGAAAGATTACTTTTAGAGGTTCAAAATGACCTGTTAAATAATCGTATTACAACAGCAAGACCAAAGAAATTTGAATCTATGGATAATGTAATATTATTACAAGGTATCAAAGAATCAATAGACAGAGATATTGGATCAGTATCATCTGAATTAGATTATTGTTCTGTAGGATCTAGTTCAACTGCTGAAGCAGAATCACAAACAGATTTACAAACAGAATTTACTGATACAGCATATGCAAGAAAAAGGTTTTCAACAGTAGGAAGTAGATCAAGGGTTAATCAAACTATGAAGTTAGGTATGCTATGGGATGATTCTAGTTTTGATGCTACACCAAGAACTATCAAAGAAGCAGGAGTTCATTGGGCAGTAACAGGAACTACAAAATGCCATGCAAGAGTTGTATCAACTGACTTTGTATTAGATGCAGGGGATTTATTCGTTGTTCAGATTAACGAGTTACAAGAGAACGGAACATTATAATGGCCAGTCCTATTACTGCTGATTGGGCAGGCGACACTGTATCTAATACTAATTTAAATAGTACCACATATGGACAAGGTACATCATTTCCTTCTACTTATAATGTAACAAGACTATTTTGGAGATCAGACTTTGGTAGAATGTATTATAATGCAGGAACTTTAGGTTCTCCTGTATGGGAGGGTGCAGATGTTCCAGTTGGTACTATCAATATGTATGCAGGTGGTGTAGGAGATGTACCTAATGGATGGTTACTTTGTAATGGTGGTGCAGTATCAAGAACAACTTATGCTCAACTCTTTGCAGTATTAGATACGGAATATGGTGTAGGAGATGGATCAACCACATTCAACGTACCAGACTTTGTAACAACTAACAAGTTTCCTAGAGCAGCAACCAATGATGCAGGTAGAGGTGGTACAGGTGGAGAATCAACACATACATTATCAACATCAGAAATGCCATCACATACTCACGGTGTTAATGATTCAGGGCATACTCATGGTGGTGGTGCTTCTGCTGTAACAGCATCAGCATATTTTGGAGTTAATAATGATGTTAGGTCTCAGGCAAATACATCAAGTGCAACCACAGGAATATCAAATCAAAATACAGGTGGAGGAGGAGCTCACGAAAACAAACCACCATACTTAGATGTTCACTTTATCATAGCAGTTTAAATAGTACTAGTTCGTAACGAATTATATGTTAAAACCTAAAATCAAACGAATGAATCAACAAGGTTACAAACAAAGTACCATACGTAGAAAACTAAAATGTTCAAAGTCACATGTATCTGAGGTACTATCAAAGAAAAAATGTGTAAAAAAACCACATAGAATAACTTCTAATGAATATAAAATGGTATTGAATGTTAGAAATGAATAATTGTTGTATTTACTGTGAACATGAATCTTGTATATGTGAAATAGAGGACTTTGACTGCTAGAGGTAAACAGTCAGGTATAGCATTTGGTCAAAGGACCAAGCAAAAAGGTCAATCAGATTTAGATCAGTTGATAAGATTAAAACAGTTTTTAAAGGGGAGATTTCATATGGATTTCAAGAGGGAATGGTATGTTGGATTTGACAAAGAATATGGACACTTATGTAGAATTAGTGAATCAGTTGGTAGACAAGAACTCGAACGATTTAAATGGAAAAACCCTGACCTCTTATGCATTGATAAACAGTACGGAATTATTATCGTTGAGCTTGATGGTGCAATCCATGATAGAAAGGTACAAAAAACTATCCAACGAAATGAGTTGTTTAGAGGAGCAGGAATCAAACTTATTGTCCTTAATATTGCCGATATTAAAGAGTGCAATCAAACAATTATAGGAAAATTAGAATTTGAGATGTTGAATATAGTTGGATAATATAGAGGCCTTTGTGTTTGAAACCAGGATGAGGTTAATAACTGAGGGTAAACTAAAGGAAAGACATATAATGGATTACTACAAACATATAATCAATGGTATGTAAGAATTGTGGTAAGGAAATAGAATGGTATCGTGGTAGGCCAAGAGTATATTGTGATAGGAAATGTCTTGATGAATATCGTATTAAATATAAGAAAAATTTGTATAGAGAAAAACACCCTCCAGAAACCATTATTTGTATAACGTGTTTCAGGTCGTTTATAGGAAATAGAAAATATTGTTCTAAACTATGTTATCCTAATATAAAAATAAATGGAAGTATATGGTATAAAATACAAAGATTTGAAAAACTAAAAAAGGAATTAATTGATATAGGGTATAATACATCAAACCATTCATAACCAAAAACTTTATATAAGTACGGTACGGTACTTTATATTGTGGTAAAGATCTGTCATGGTCTGTGCATACAGTTAAAATGTGAAAAGACCACAAGACCAATTTATGATAATCATAGACGTTGTACCAAATGTGAAGTTTATTTTACAAAAGATATTAAGATATGTCCATGTTGTAAAATTATCACAAGATCAAAACCTCATAGTTCTGTAAATAGAGAAAGATATAATAACAGGACTATACGTATATCTGATGTTGAGACACGATACTTACATCCCAAAATGTTATGAGATTGAATTTGTAAAATTTAAAGATAAATGGGGTAGACATACATCAAGAGAAATGTGTCATTTAATTAGGGAGTCACTAAAGGAATGACATTATATATAGATGAGGATGGAGAGGAATGTAAACTCTTAAAACTTGCTGAACTTAGGCCTGAACATGAACAATTTAAAGATAATAACGTATTACTACAGACAATAGTAGCAGGACAGTCAGAGATAGAGCATTATGCAACACTCATATATTATAAATGTCCAAATTGTGATACAGAAAAAAAATATGAATGTCCTCTGAACTTTGAAGATTGGAGAGACATACCACAAAAGGCAAGATGTGATCATTGTAATTTGGAAATGTTTGTAAACCAAGTAACAAAGGACCAATTACGCAAAGTCCTAATGACAGAGCAAGGGGAAACAAACCCGATACACCTGACAGGATTCATTTATGGAGACAACATTACAAAGATACAGCCAGGAACCAAACTAAACCTACGTGGTATTCTTAGGTCCAGAAAGAAATCTCCAAAGGACTTGACATATCACAGGTTCTTTGACATCAGCAAATATACATTAACAGATGATAAACCTATCATACCAACTGCTGAAGAGATACAACAGTTTAAGGACTTGGATAAAACTGAGGTCATTAAATCATTTGCTCCACACATTAGAAATATGTATTTGATTAAGGAGGGATTACTATTGACTTGTTTAGGTGGAGTCCAAACAGATACAGCAAGAGGAGATATTAACACATTATTACTAGGAGATCCTGGATTAGCAAAGACTCAACTACTCAAGTTCGTAACGAACATAGTAAAGAAATCAGATTATGTATCAGGGAAATCAGCAAGTGGAGCAGGTCTATTTGGTGGAGTAGATAATTTATCAGACGGAACTCGTATAGCAAAGCCTGGATCAGTAACACTATGTAACGGTGGAGTTGCTGCACTAGATGAGATTGAAAAGATGAATGAAACAGATAGAACATACTGTCATGAGATAATGGAATCACAACAGTTCAGTTTAAGAAAGATTGGTATTGATGTAACATGGGAGGTTAAGGTGTCTATAATTGCTGCTGGAAATCCAAAGAAGAGTAGATGGAATCCTGAGTTATCAATCAATGAGAATATCAACTTACCTGATTCGTTACTATCAAGATTTGGATTAGTATTTCTTGTAAGAGATATACCAAGTATGGATGAAGATCTAGCAATAGCAAAACATATCATGCAAGTAAGAAGAGGAGAGGTTACTACAGCATTGAACATAGAACAGATGATGAAATTCATAAACTATGCAAAGACTTTGAATCCTGTAATTCCTGATGATGTAGATGAAGTCTTGACAAAATGGTGGTCCGAGTTAAGACAGGTTAAACAAAAGGATGAATCCCTATCAGTAGACATTAGAACATATGAAGATCTATGCAGATTAACTCATGCTTATACAAGATTGGACTTGGAAGAGTTATCAACAAAAGACCATGCAAGTAGGGCAATCAAGATGTTAAATGATTCTTTGCAAACATTAGGAATGAATACACCAGGAGAACGTAACACTAGCATCATGGAGCATATGGATAAGTCAAGTTACATTAGATTTGTATTCACTAACCCTATCACACATGACCAAGCAATAGCAAAACTCATGGAGAAACATATGTGGTTTTCAACTGAGGAGAAAGCAGAGGCAGAGATTGACAAACTATTAAATAAGACTAACTCACTTATGGAATCAGAAGGAAAATTGATATGGGTTTAAAATTCTTTGACTTGTTTGCTGGTGTTGGTGGGTTCAGATTAGGTATGGAGAGAGCAGGCCATGAATGTATAGGATCATGTGAATGGGATAAACACGCTAGGGAAACATATAAAAAGAACTTTGGTTCATATCCAGAGTATGATGATGCCAAAGATTTGCACCCACAATCACTCCCATACTTTGATGTGCTTTGTGCAGGATTCCCTTGCCAAGCTTTTAGTATTGCAGGAAAACGATTGGGATTTGAAGATACCAGAGGTACTATCTTTTTTGAAATTGCTAGAATTGCAAAAGAAAAAAGACCACCTTATTTATTCCTTGAGAATGTTAAAGGCTTACTCTCTCACGATAAAGGGAGAACTTTTGCAACAATCATCTCCACGCTTGATGAAATGGGGTATGATGCAGAATGGCAAGTGCTTAACAGCAAATATTTCGTTCCACAAAACAGGGAACGTATCTTCATTGTCGGACATCTTAGAGACAGACGTACCAGAAAAGTATTTCCTCTCGGAGACTTCAATGAAATCTCTGATAAAAAGAAACTCAGAGAAGAGGAACTTTCAAGGTCACGATCACATAGTTCAGCAATCAATGCCAACTACTACAAAGGACCAGACGGAAAAAGAACTCTAGTTCAAGTGGGAAATATAGATACAAAAGGACATAACTCTTTATGGGGTAGAGTATATGATCCTAATTTTATTGGTCCATCACTTAATGCTAACGGTGGAGGTATGGGAGCAAAGACAGGATTATTTGAAATAAGAGATGAAACAATAAAACCAAAATTATTGGGTAATATTCCAATTCCATTTATGAAAAGACGTAATGAACCAAAACAATCAGATATATGTGATTACCTTAGAAATAATAAGAATATATCTATGTATAAATTAGCATTAAAAACACAAATAACCAAAACACAGTTAGAACATTATTTTAGAAAAGATTCTAGTGGAGCATTACCAAACAAAGATGATTGGTTAAAACTAAAAAAAGTATTAAATTTTGATGACACATATGATGAAATAATGACAGATTATATGGAAGACCTTATGACATATGAAATGACTACAAGAGTATATGATTCAACAGGTATATCCCCTACCTTAACATCAGGAGAAAAATTAATTACAGAAGAACCAAAAAAGTCAGAAGATTCAAAGACAGGATTATTTGCAATTCCAACTTTAACTCCAGATAGATTAGAAAAGAGACAGATGGGTAGAAGATTTAAAGAAGATGGAGAACCAGCATTTACATTAAACACTCAGGATAGACATGGTATATTTGACGGTACACGAATAAGAAAACTAACACCAAAAGAATGTGAAAGGTTACAAGGATTTCCTGACAACTGGACAATAGGTAGTGACACTCAAAGGTATCGTCAATGTGGAAATGCTGTCACAGTAGATGTAGTGGAGTATATTGCAAAGGAG